>Ga0209718_1000498_pt1 | contig 52956 bp, 44 predicted proteins | sample AD_JPNAS1_MetaG_FD_184420 | JGI IMG/M metagenome (GOLD analysis project Ga0209718, IMG submission 184420) | Active sludge microbial communities of municipal wastewater-treating anaerobic digesters from Japan - AD_JPNAS1_MetaG (SPAdes) (version 2) | ecosystem: Engineered > Bioreactor > Anaerobic...
CTTGGGCACGATGAAAAGCGATATGCCGGCAGTGCCTTCCTTGGCGCCCGGTGTCTTGGCCAGCATCAGATGGATGATATTTTCCGCCAGATCATGGTCGCCCGACGAGATGAAGCATTTCGTTCCGGTGAGTTTGTACTTGCCGGGCGTGTCGGTGGGAAACGCCTTGCTCTGCACCGCTCCGACTTCGGAGCCCGCGCCCGGTTCGGTAAGCCCCATGGTGCCGCCCCACTGCCCGGTGCGAAGTTTGGGGATGAACAGGTCCTGCTGTTTTTGCGTGGCGAATTCATGAAGCACGGTGATCGCGCCCTGCGTCAGACACCAGAACATGACGATCGACGGCGACGCGGCGGACTGCATCTCCAGAATCGGAGCATACCAGCACAGCGGTATTTTGCCTTCGCCGCGGTAGCCGAACTGGGGGCCCAGCTCCGCGTCCATAATGGTTTTATAAACATTCTTGAACGAGTCGGGCGTCGTCACCGCATGTTCGTTGCCGCCCGCAAATTTCGCGCCGGGTTCATCGGCGTCTTTGTTGGCCGGGCACATCACGTCGCGGCAGACTTTGAAGTTGACATCGAGGAAACTGTCGATGTCGTCCATCCCGTAGTAATCCTTATAAGCATCTAGGCCCAGGAGCTTTTCCACTCCAAGCCATTCTTTGATCTGGAACATGATGTCCCGCGTCTGATACAACCAGTTGCTGTGTGCCATATTCACTTCCTCCTGTTTAAAATTAACAATTATTTTCCCTTAAATACGGCGGCGCGCCGTTCAATGAAAGATTGCAGACCTTCTCTCATATCTTCACTTTTCATAACCCCGGCCACATCCTGAAAGATATCCTGCCTGGCCGCCTTTTCTCCCTGCAGCTCCGCCGTGCGGCTGTTTTTCAGGATATAGCGGACTCCCAGCGGCGCGGCTGTCGCCACACGACGGGCCAATTCCAGCGCCTTTTCCAGCTGCTTGCCCGGCGCGGTCACATGCTGCACCAGCCCCGTCCGGTAAGCCTCCTCGGCAGTCCATTCATCACCGGTCAGCAGGTAGCGCATCGCATTGGCCCGGCCCATTTCTTTGGGCAGCCTCAGTGTCGCCCCGCCGCACGGGAAAAAGCCCCGGCGCACTTCCAGCATGCCAAACCGCGTATCGGATGCCGCCACACGGATGTCCGCGTTGAGCATCGTCTCAACGCCCCATGTGAAGCAATATCCCTGCACGGCAAATATGATCGGTTTGCGGCATCGGGCGTCGCTCATCATGTAAAAAGGGTCAATTTCATTTTTTTCGGCCAGCGGAAATCCCGCTCCTCCGGTAAAAACATCCGACCAGTCGGTCAGTTCAAGCCCCGATGTGAAATGAGGACCATTGGCATAAACCACGCCTACCCGGTAATGGTCGTCCTGATCCAGTTGATAATACGCCTGCGCCATTTGGGAGTACATTTCCCGGGTCATGGCGTTGTATTTCTTCGGCCGGTCGATCTCAATGAGCATAATATGTTCTTCGGCTTTGATGTTGATCGTCATATGTTTTCCTGCTCCTTCATTTTAACTGGCCGGGAGTATAGGGAAAGGAACCTCCCGTGTCAACTCAATAATCCGGTCTTGAATGATCCGGTTGAGGCGGCCCCGGTCACGCCCGGAATCGCGCCCGCGGCGGCTGTTTTGCAGAACATTACCCCTCGGCGAGCAGGTCGCAAACCAGTTCGGCGGCATCGCGAACGCAGGGCCGGCAGACAAGCCGGAGACAATCATTTTCCTTGAAATACGCCTGTCCTTCCGGCGTGGCCAGATTGCAGCCGCCAAGCAGTTCGCGGCACAAACAGGTGGAGTGCCTGGCGGAAAAACGGTCGAACAACTCTCGTATTTTGACATACGAGGCATACGTTTGCTCCCGCTGCTCTTTTATCCCCCTGCCGTATTTCAACCCGAGAACCATCACGCCGCCGGTCACAGCCCCGCACACCTCTCCCTTCCGTCCCATGCCGCCGCCGAATCCGCAGGAAATCTTCAAAGCGGTGTCCGCATCCAGCCCCAGCTCCTCGCAAAAGGAAAACAGGACCGACTGGGCGCAATTATACCCTTCGATGAATTTTTCCTCGGCCGCATCAGAATAAGTTTTCATATTCAATCCCTTTCCCATCATTTTTCATTTTTGAACCGTTGATCGCAGGGCATTGACCCGGCGTGCATGAAAATAACATTTTTTATTTCCTATTCAAACCCCTATTACCCATCACCTGTTTTTTTTACCATCCACAATCCACTATAAACCATTCACTTTTTGCTTCTATCAGCCATGAGCTTCGAGCCCTTCTCCCATTTCCCATTTTCCTCGTCACTCATTGCTCATTGCTCTTCACTTTTCAATTCCCCCCTTGACAAAGCCGGACATAGTTGTATATTACAACCATTATGAAAAAGAAAGAGGGTCATCCAGCCAAATTAATAGACGTGTTTGTCGGTCTGGCGCAGGCGACAAGATGCTTCCGGCAGGACACCGCCTTCTGCGGCGGGGTGACTTTTCATCAGTTTATCATCCTGAATGCCGCCGCCAAAAACAAATATCTCAGGATTTCCGATTTGCACTCCCTTCTGGCCGTGGAAAAAAGCACGACAACAAGGCTGCTCAATCCTCTTCTCGAGAAGGGACTTTTAACCAGGGAAAAATCAGCCTCCGATTCCAGAATCTTCGGGCTGACGCTCACGAAGAGCGGCGAGGAAACCCACCGGCAGGTTCAGCTCTGTCTTGAGGAATTTTTCAATAAGGTGGCCGCCAATCTGCCTGCCGGAAAAGAGGAAAATATATTGCAGGCCGTGCAGATATGGATCAATGCGATCAAAAACGCGGCCGGCGTCTGTAATGGTTGTCAATAATTTGTTGAGAGAAGCGATGGACATAAAAAATGGATTTGAATTTCCGGTGCTTCAGGAGCCGGCCGGTTGCGGCTGTGGCGGCCCCGCCGTGCCGGCCGCGGACGATCCCATTGCGCGGCTGGATCAGTCCTTTGTCTCAGGATCGTTTTCCACGCCCGCGGGTGATTTGCCGAAAGTATCATCCCTGTTAACACGGCAGGACCGATGGGGTACAATCAAAGCCCGCCTGGGCGCCGGACGCATGAATTACGCCATCGATCCCGGCCTTTACGCATTGGGAAATCCGGATGACCAGTCGCCGGTGCTGGTCACCGCCAATTACAAAATGAGCTTTGACTGCCTCAGAGAAGCCCTGCCGAATAGGAATGCCTGGATTCTGGTCCTGGACACTAAAGGAATCAATGTATGGTGTGCCGCGGGAAAAGGCACTTTCGGCACGCAGGAACTTCTCCGGAGAATAGAAACAAGCGGTCTTAAAAAATTGGTCAGCCACAGAAAGCTCATTTTGCCTCAATTGGGAGCCCCCGGCGTGTCCGCGCATCGGGTCAGGCAATCAACGGGCTTTCAGGTTTATTACGGCCCCGTCCGCGCATCCGACCTGCCCGCTTATCTCGACGGCAAAATGAAAAAGACGGATCAAATGAGGGAAATAACATTCTCCATGAAAGAGCGGACAGTATTGATTCCCATCGAACTTTTGTCCACGGCCAAATCTTTTCTGCTGGTGTCTTCGGTTCTGCTTTTGCTGTCCGGCTTGCTGGGGCCCAATGGATTTCTGATCAACATTCAGGAGATTGGAGGGTTTGCCGTCGCGGCGCTCTTTTGCGCCGTCCTGGGCGGGGCGGTGCTTAATCCGCTTCTGCTGCCCTGCATTCCCGGACGCGCTTTTTCCGTCAAGGGCTTCATCATCGGACTGGTCATCGCCCTCGGACTGATTTTTTTGCGCGGCATGGATCTGCAATCAGGCGCCGGAAAACTGGAGGCTTTGTCCTGGCTGCTGATCATTCCGGCCGTATCGGCTTATCTGGCCATGAATTTTACCGGCTGTTCGACTTATACATCGCTCTCCGGCGTAAAAAAAGAAATGCGGCTGGCCTTGCCGCTGGAAATATCGGCGGGCGTTTTCGGACTGGCCGGCTGGATTGCATCGCTGGTTGTTTTGTAGGCGTCCTGTGCCGGCTCATCAGAACAAGGGGCTGCAAGCCCCTGTTCTGCAGCGTGCAAAGGGATCGCAACGCAGCATCGCGGGAGGAAAAATGGGAAATCTCACGTATCTGAAAGGTGTCGCAACCCTTCAAATGGACGAAAAAAAATGCACCGGCTGCGGCATGTGCATCGAGGTCTGCCCACACCATGTATTTGAAATGAATGTCAAAAACGCGATGATTATAAATTTCGACGCGTGCATGGAATGCGGCGCGTGCCGTCAAAACTGCCCGTCGGGCGCAATCAGCGTTCAATCGGGAGTCGGCTGCGCGGCCGCCGTCATCGGAAGCCTGCTGGGACGAAACGGCGGCGAATGCTGCTGCGGACCGCGGACGGATGAAACGGGAGCCCAAAAAAGCGGCGGCTGCTGCTCGTGAATCCTGTTTCATTGCGCATCGGCTCCAAATTATATCATCCCAATATTATTAGCGTTTTTATAAGAACTTGACTTTGGCCGCCCTTTCCTATAAGAGAGTTCCGGTCTTCCCGAAACGACCTCTTTAAAATTATGGACTCCGAATTTGCGTCTTGTCATTTAGAGCCTGTCTTCCATCGCCATCATCGGGGTTCTATGCTCCTGAACAACTCCGCCGAACAGCAAAATCATACCCGCCGTCTTGAGGGGTAAAGGAGGAAATATATCATGACCAACAGCAGTGCAAATGAAAGCAGGGTGCCGGTGCTCGGCATCAACAGTCTGGGGCGAATCGGTAAACTGACCCTGTGGCACCACATCAGCAGAAAGTACTTCAAGGAAATTATCGTCAACCAGGGCCGGGACATCGGCATGGGGATGGAAACCATTGCGCGCCTGATCGAGGCGGACGCGACCTACGGCCTGCTGCACCGTTTCCTGTACGGCATCAAAGCGCAGCCCTGCATTCAGATTACGGACGATAAAAACGGCAAGATGCTCATCGACGGCATTCCGGTGACGATTCTGCGGGAACAGCGCAACCCCCTGAACATTCCCTGGCGTCAGTACGGGGCGGACATCGTCGTGGACTGCAGCGGCAGCTTCAAGGATCCGACGGTTCCCGTGGACGACAAGAAAGGCTCGATCCGGGGTCACTTAAACGGCGGCGCGAAAGTGGTCATTCATTCCGCGCCCTTCAAGATCAAAAACAAGGCCCTTGCAACGCCGGAAGACACCACCACACTGATCTACGGCATCAACCATACGGCGTTTAATCCCAAGAAGCACCTGCTGGTTTCCGCCGCGTCCTGCACCACGACGGGGCTTGCGCACATGGTCAAACCGCTTCTGGACAACGAGGAAACCAGCACCATTCTGACGGCGTCCATGTCCACGATTCACGCCGTGACCAACACGCAGAGCGTCCTGGACAAGCTGCCCAAAGCGGGCGAAAAAGACATCCGCAAAACACGCAGCATTCTGAACAATATCATTTTGACTTCGACCGGCGCCGCCAAGGCCCTGGCCGAAGTTATTCCGGAAGTCAAAAACATCGGCTTCATGGGCGATTCGATCCGGGTTCCGACCAACACCCTTTCGCTCATCGTGCTCAACGCGACGTTCCAGGCCCGGAACAACGACAAAGCCGCGGCGGCGGGCCTCGACACCAAAAAGCTCAATGAGATTTACGCGAAGGCCGCCGGGAACAACCCGCTTGTCCGTTTCACCATGCAGCAGAACGTCTCCACCGATCTGATCGGCGAAGACGCGGCGGTCATCATCGAAGGACAATTCAATCACACCCGGACGGCTTTCATACCGGTTGATTTGTCTCATATTCCGAATCTGCCGGCGGATCTCGTTAAAAGCCTCGGCGAAAAATTGCTGCAGGTTCCGGTGGTCCATGCCAAGATTTTCGGCTGGTACGACAATGAATACGGCAGCTACACCAACCGGATGGGAGACCTGACCGTCTATATCCACAAAAATCTTCAATAAGCCGTTATGAATCGGAGCGGGTTTGGGCCCGCTCCCGGCTGATTCAAACCCGGACACCCTCGTTTTCCCGGAAAGGGAAAACGAGGGTCCTCCATGCGAATGCTCCTCCTCGGCGATTCACTTTTGTTCGGGGTTTGCGCAAAAACGCGCGCGTCAGTCGCTTGAAAAGCGATCCGAAAACAAATTCAGCCGCGCACTCGGAGGGAACATGCCCCGGAATGGTTCATTCGAAATTCAGTGTTCGCTGGAAAAAGCTCTCGCGGAAAACCGCAACCTGAAACTCCAGTTCGACGCGACCGTCCGGCAGGTCCACGAGCTGAATTCCTTCATCCGCCTTCTGCTGAATATGTCCCCTTTCGGAATCTGCATTGTCCAGGGCGGCCGGCTGATTTTTTCCAACAAGACCTTCTGCGACATTTGCGGCTGTTCTTCGAGCGAATTGCGGGGAATCGATCCTTTGCCGATGGTCTTTCCGGAAGACCGGGACCATGTGCAAAACAGCGTCCGGTCCTCGCTGGAGGAGCAGGTGGACTCTTTTTTCATTTTTCGCGTACTGACCCGAAAGGACGCCATCAAGTGGATTCTGGGATCGGTCAACGTCATTCACATGAACGGGAAGCGGGCGTTCCTGGGAAATTTCGTGGACCTCACGGAAGGCCGGGTCATGCAGCTCGCCTACAGCGATCCCCTGACCGGACTGCCGAACCGGAAGCTCATGTGGGACCGGCTGGAGCAGGCCATGGTTTCCGCCAAGCGAAGGTCCTGCCGACTGGCCCTTCTGTTTGTCGATCTGGATAAATTCAAGGACATCAACGATGCTTACGGCCACAAAACCGGAGATCAACTGCTGGCGCAGGTCGCCGACCGCCTGCGAAGCGCCGTCCGCCGAGAAAACGACACGCTTGCCCGAATCGGCGGCGACGAGTTTTTGATTCTGCTGACGGATGTCTCACAAAGAACCGACATCGAAAACTTCATCCGCCTTCTTTTTGAAAAATTCAGACCATGCCTTCAGGTCGGTTCGCCTCCCCTGGAAGTTCAAGTCGGTTTCAGCGTCGGCGTCGCGCTCTATCCCGAGCACGGCGAAAGCGCGGACGTTCTGATCCACCATGCCGATCTGGCCATGTATCAGGTGAAAAAAGCCCGGGGGGAAGAAAAGTTCTGCTTTTTTGACGCGCAGAGCCCTACAGCGTGAGGGTTGCGCTGGGGGTCGATTCCAGGTCGTGCTTTCCGAGATACAGAACGCCGCTCCAGCCGTCGATGCCGATAAAATCCCCGCTTTGAATGGTGCGGCCCTCCAGCGTCGCATAGCCTTCCATTTCATAGACCTTCAGCTTGCTCAGCCCCACCACTCCGACTTTGCCCAGTTGCGGAATGGTCACGGCGGCATGGGAGGTCGCTCCGCCCTTGGCGGTGAGCAGTCCCTCCACCTGCAGAAGGACGCCGACATCGTCGGGAACCGTATCGGGGCGGATCAGAATGAGCGGGGTTTTGGGCTCCCGGGCGCGAAACTGCTGAATGTCCTTTTCGGAATAAACGGCCCGGCCGCAAAGGGCGCCGCCGCTCACGCCGATTCCCGTTCCCAGCATGGAGGCGTGCAGAAGGTCCGTCTCCCGAAAGCGCCGCAGGCTTTTGGCCTTGGTCTGGTCCATGTCCCGCGTCTGCAGCAGAAAAAGCTGTTCTTTTTCCGGGCCTTCAAAAGTGAATTCAATTTCCTGGTGGTTCAGGCCCTTTTCGTAGATCAGCGTTTCCGCGGTTTTGACCAGTTCGGCATAGATGGCCGGAAAGTCGGCTTCCAGGGAAATTCCCGTGGCGCGCTGTTCGGCGATCCGCTGCCGCTCGGAGATGGGATACGTTTCGACCAGGCCGGAGACGATGTCGTCCCCCTGAACGCCGAAGATGAAATCCCCGTAAAGGGCTACGTCGGATGAAGCGCTTTTCGGATCGCGGGTGAAGATCACGCCGGAGCCGGACCGTTCGTGGAGGTTGCCGAAGACCATCGCCTGCACGATCACGGCGGTTCCCCACGCGTCGGACAAATGCATCTGGTGGCGGTAGATGCGCGCCTGCTCGGCATACCAGGAATCAAAAACCTGCAAAACCGCGTGGCGGAGCTGGCGAAGCGGATTATCCGACAGCGGAATGCCGCTGTCCAGAATGCCCTCCCGGTAGGCAAGGGCGATCTGCCTCATCCGCTCGGGCGGAAACTGAATTTTTCTCTGCACGCCGTGCTTCTGCTTGAATCCGTCCATGATGGCGTCGAAGAAATCCCGGCTCAGCCCCTGGAACATTCCCCAGGTCTGAAGAAAGCGGCGGTAGGAATCCCAGGCCGCCCACTGGAAATCCTTTCTGGCGCTGAGGTTTTCGGCAATCGCGGCGTTGATGCCGACGTTTAAAAAAGAGCGCATCATGCCGGGCAGGGAAACCGTCGCTCCGCTTCGCACCGACAACAAAAGCGGATGAACGGGGTCGCCGAAACGCCGGCCGGTTTTCCGCTCCAGCGCGGCGATTTCCCTGTTGACCCGCCGGGCGAGGTCCCGGAAAATGTACTTGTACCCGTAGACCGCGTCAAATCCCCGAAACACTTCCGTGGTGATGATGAAGCCCGGCGGCACCTGAAACCCGAAGGAGACGAGCTTCTTGAGGAAATAGCCCTTGTTGCCCAGCAGAATCTGGTTGTCCATTTTCGGATTCCTGCCGTAGAGGGGCGAGACGGCAAGGTCCGGATTGTAATCCATCAGAAGGTTGACGATTCTTTTGTTGTCCTTGAATTTTTCCAGCTCCGCGTTGAGCGTTTTGATGACGGTGTGGACAAAATTATCCAGCACCTGCAGTCCAAAGGCGGAAGAGATCACGCCGCGCAGAAAATTCTCCGACTGCTGATAGATGAATTGATCCGGAAGGGCCCCGCCGGCGGCGGCGCCCGTCTGATCCGCCCGCGCCTGAAGCTGACGGAGAATCACCGGCAGATTGACGCTGTGCGCGTCGATGTAGTAGTCGCGAATGACGTCCTGAATGCCCCTGGAGATGAACCGGAAAATATCCAGGTACTGCTCCATGGAAAACTGCTTGATGGGCAGCGCGCTGGTGATGAACCGCACCTTGGCCACCAGTCCTTCGGTGGAGATTCCCTCCAGATCCAGCGCGGTCAGATAGGTCCACAGATAGGTGTGAATCCTGATGATGGTGCGCTTGGTGATGAACTGCAGATTCAGGGACTGGATCAGCTCTTCAAACAGCATGCCCGCGAGGCTTTCCAGGCGCAGGGAAAGCCCCAGCGCGTCGAATTTCTCCTCGTGGTAGGTTCCGTACATGGACGGAATGCCCGCGGCAATGTGCCTTTTGTAGTAAATGTTTTCAAACGACCGGGTTTTTTTCCCGGAGAGAATGCGGGCCTTGAGCGAACCGAGGCATTTCAGAATGAGCGTCAGGCTTCGGTAATGGTGTTTTTCGGCCAGCGATCGCTTCAGCGACGAAAGGTCCGGCGCGGCAAAAACGCCGGCGGTCTCCAGGTCCGTGAGCAGATCATGATAGCGGGGATGATATTTCTTGTAGATCAACTGGTAAATGCGGACCATCAGCGACGCGCGCTCCCGGTCCGTTTCGGAAACATTCTGAATCCGGGAAATCTCCGCGGCAATTCTCTCCGGGTCCCACTCCAGAAAGTTCTGCGGCTGATTTCCGACAAGGGGAAAGAGGTAAAGCAGCGCACGGTGCATTCCGTCAAAATAAGGACCCTCGCCGGCCACCTGATCGAAAATTTCATCGGGAACATGCTTGCGGATGGATTTTTTGTCCCCGGAAACCCAGAAGCGGAACATATCCTCGATAAATTCAACCAGCAGGCTGTTGCTCTCCACGTGGGACTGCTTGCGGAAAAAATCGACCAGCCGGTCGTTGCGGCAGGACAGTTCGTCCACACGGGTGGTGAGGTCCCTCAGTTCTCCCTCCGCGCCGATTTCGCTGAAGTACACGGGAAACAGGCGCAACAGCTGCTTGATCAGGCTGTAGGCCGGCGCAATGTCCGTGTTGAGCAGGCGGGAAATGTCGCGCTGAATCAGGTCCGTATCCCGAATGAAAATCCCGCCGGTTTTCAGGTGAATGATCAGGGCGGAAATGAGCCTTTTCGTCCAGCGCGGCTTCAGGGCGATCATTTCCAGCCAGGCGCGGATCATTCGGACATGCTCGGGGTTGACCCGCACCTGCCATTCGGCCGTTGCTCCCTGAATCTCCGGATATTCAAAACCGTAGGCAATCAGTTCGTCCATGAACGCTTCCACCAGGGGGTGGTCGTTTTGCGCAAAGACTTCCCGGGCCGCCGTGAGAATGCAGTCGATCCCCGCGCTGCGGAATTCGCCGCGCGACGTATTTCTTTTCAGGAAGCCGAAGATCTTCCTCACGAAAATATCCAGATTCTCTTTTTTTTCCTCCTGAAAAACCAGCCTGAGCGACGCGTTGATTTCCCGCATGGCGCCGGCATGAATGTCCCTGAGGCCCGGCGCCGTCATGATGCCGAAAAGGAAATCGAGCTTTACGAGGTGGCGGCCCGCGTAGGCTTCGGTTTTTTCCAGCGCGGAGGCCACCCGCAGGTAGGTGTCGAGAATCTGAAAATAATCCGGCAGGGCCAGAAAGTCCCGAATGCGCGCGCCGTTTATCTCCCCTTCACGCGGACGAAGCGCTTCGAGCTCCAGCATCAGCCTGCGGAACCGGTGATGGCTGAGCGGACGGATCAGCTCCAGATAGGGGGTTTCGTTGGGCGGGGCATCCCCCCGGCGTTCGGCAATCAGCCACAGCGCGGGGTCCGGCTGACTCAGCCAGAAGGCGTAGGTCGCACGGAACATTTTGTACAAAAGCGCGTCAAACGCCGGCGTGGCCAGGTCCACGTTCTTCTCCGCCGCCGTCCGGATGATTCTTTTCAGGTAGGAAGAGCATTTCCTGAACAGCGCCGGATCGCCCTTTGCCATCGCTGCCAGGGACTCGATCATCTCCGGAAACAGCGGCAGGTTCCTCTCCAGAAATTCCTCGCTGTGCAGAAGCACCGTGTCCGCATAGTCGAACAGATAGTGCAGCGCGCTGTCCTTCACGTCTTCGCCGGCCGCGGATTTCAGAATATCGAAATAAATGGTCAGCAGGATCCATAAACCGGCAAGCCCGTCCGCATGGCGGCTGTAGAGGTGAAAATTGCCGATGGAGATGGACTTGAGCTCCCGAAGGACAAAGTCCCAGTTGACATAGGGATGATTGAGCTCCGTCAAAAGCTCGCTGGTCTTTTTCCTGAGGCCGTAGTGGTCTTTGACAATCTCAAGCAGCGGCGCGTACTGCAGCGGAATCTGAACCTCCGCCGCCGTGCGCTCCAGATTGACTTTCAGCGCCGATGAAACCCAGGAATCGCTTTTCTCCATGGATGGGGACTTTGTTGTCATAGACCGAACCACCTCTGCTTACGGCAATAAACCAGAATACCGGATGAATTTCAAGGAAGGAATATCCGATGGGAAGACGGCGTTTGCACGCCGTTAGTTGTCTTTTTTGGGGGGAAATTTTTCCATCAGAACGACCATCAGGTGAATCATGCCGGCGATGCCGAAGGCAATGACGATCGTCAGTCCATAGGTGAGTAAAGCTTCAGGCCATCCGCTCATAATGCTTCTCCTTTACTTCGCCAGCAGGCTGCAGAAAATGCCGGCGATAATCGCCGTGGTGATCACGCCGCTGACATTGGCGCCCAGCGCGTCCGGCAGAATAATGGCCCCGCGGTTGACTTTGGAAACCACCTTCTGCGCCACTTTGGCCGTCGTCGGCACGCAGCTCACGCCGGCGATGCCGATGGCGGGATTGAATTTTCCCCGCGTCATGAAATACAGGACGTAGCCGGCCAGAATCCCGCCGATTCCGGATATTAAGAGGGCCAGTATCCCCAGAAGCAGCAGGGGCAATACCTTCGGGTCCATGATCGTGTTGGCGTCGCACAAAACGCCCAGCATCAGGCCCAGAAACATCGTGGACCCGTAAAGGATGGGACCCTGCAAAAGATCGATGAATTCCTTGATGCCGGACTCCCGAATGACGACGCCGAAAAACAGGGAGAAGATCAACGGGGCCGCCACCGGCAGCAGGAAGGACAGAAAGACGCAGGCGACAACGGCAAAAAGCATTTTCTCGCCGGAGGTGATGCTGCGCTTCTTTTTCGCCGGCGCGGGCTTGATCCCCAGAAGCTTTTTGGGCACCAGAAGCCTGATCAGGTATGGATAGCCGCCGTAGGCAAAGCCTAAATAAAGGTAAGCGATGATGGCAATGGGAACAAAAAGCTCCGGCGCCAGCCTAAGCGATGTGAACAGGACCATCGGTCCGTCGGCCCCGCCCACGATGGAGATGGCGGCGGCCTGCTGGGGCGTGTAGCCGAACCACTGGGCGATGGGAAAAACAACAATCGTTCCCAGCTCCGCGCAAACGGCAATGAACATGCTCTGGAAAGGACGGGCCATTACGAAACCCACGTCCAACAGCACGCCGACGCCCATAAAAACCAGACAGGCAATCAGGCCGTTGCTGAAGGTAAAGGTGTAAATGGGCTGGAGCCAGTCGATCTGCAAAATGGTGACGATTTCCGCTGCGTTTTTCACGGCGTCGGCTGTGGCGCCGGCCTGCGCCTCCACAAAAAGGGTCCCCACTCCGCCGTGCAGGTTCAGAGGATCAAAAAACATGATGGCCGCGTTGACGGTGGCCATCCCCAGTCCCATGGGAATCATCAAAAGCGCTTCCAGATATCCCTTTTTGCCCAGGTAGATCATCAGAAACCCGAGCAGAATCAGTCCTATTCTGGCCGCCGCCATTCGGGGATTGTGGGAAAAAGACTCCGTCAGCGTCGTGATCCCCTGAAAGATATTCGCCATTGCTTCCCACGTCATCAGCCGGACTCCCTTTTCAATTCAGCATCTTGAAATCATTCAAAATTTTAAAAAAAATTTTGTGGGTACTACCATATTACATTTCAGGAAGTCAAACACTCTTTTGCCCTGAAGCAAGGCCGCGGGCCGCCCGGGGCGGCCCGCGGCCTTGCGGCAAGTTTCCTTTTCTCCCTTATTCTTGACCGCGGAGAATGTTTGTTATAAGAGCTCCAAAGAAAGGTCTGCCATGTCTTATAAAACTGTTTCTGATGTTGAAAAAAGATTGATTGAAGCCGGCTACATCCCGTCCCGGGAAATCGCCACGGTTATTTTTCTGGCGCAGGCGACCCAGAAGCCCGTTTTGATCGAAGGGCCGGCGGGCGTCGGCAAAACGGAGCTGGCCAAGGCGGTGGCGCGCAGCCTGGGGCGCGAGCTGATCCGCCTGCAGTGCTACGAAGGACTGGACGAGGCCAAGGCGCTCTATGAATGGGAGTACGCCAAGCAGCTTCTCTACACGCAGATGGTCAAGGACCGGATCAACGACATTATCGGCGCCACGGCAACGCTTGCCGAAGCGGTCGATGCGATCGCCGCCCAGGAGGACGCCTTCTTCTCCGACCGCTTCATCCAGCCGCGTCCGCTTCTGCAGGCGATCAGCTCGGCGAAGCCTGTTGTGCTGCTGTTGGATGAAGTGGACAAGTCCGATCCGGAATTCGAGGCCTTCCTGCTGGAGCTGCTTTCCGATTTTCAGGTATCCATTCCGGAGCTGGGAACGCGCACGGCCGTCCGAATCCCCTTTGTCCTGCTCACGTCCAACAACTACCGCGATATGAGCGACGCCCTCAAGCGCCGCTGCGTGCATCTCTACATTGACTACCCGGAGCGCGACACGGAAATCTCGATTGTCCGCCTGAAAATTCCGGACATCGAGGAGAGGCTCTGCGCCGTGCTGGTGGATTCGATCCGCAAGATCCGCACGCTGGATCTGAAAAAAAGCCCCAGCATTTCCGAAACCCTGGACTGGGCGCAATCGCTTCTGGCGCTGCAGATTACTGAACTGACGCCGGAAGTCGTCTCGGAAACCCTCAACGTCATCTGCAAATACCAGGCGGATCTGGAAAAAGTGCGGAAAAACATCGACCGGGTCGTCGCCGGATGAAACCTTCATGACGCTTCTTGTCCCGAAAAACGGGGGCATTCGGGCGACAGGCCGTAAAGACCCGACCGGCAGGACAACACTCCTTCAGGAGTGCGGCTCCGGAATTCCGCTGTGGTGATGTATGGTCAAACTGATTGGGCAATTTGTTTCCTGCTGCCGGGCCGCGGGGCTGCGCGTCTCCACGTCCGAAGTCCTCGATACGCTCAAACAGCTTGAGCTGATCGATCCGACCGATGAGGTGCAGTTCAGTGCCGTGCTGCGGGCCAATTTTGCCAAAAGCCTGCGGGAACTGAAGCACTTCGAACGCCTCTACCATCTCTTTTTTCACGAAATGCGCGTCAACGCGGAAGACATGCGGCAGGCGGCCTCCCAAATCGGCCGCATTCGGGAAGCGACGGACCTGCTCAGAAAAAAGCCGCACGACAACCCGATGTACGACGCCGTGGCGGATTTTCTGGCCGGCAACCCCATGGCCCTGCTGGCGGAAATGCGCCGGATCGCCACGGAGTCGGATGACGCGGCGTCGCCCGCGCGGTTCAATCTGGGACCGCTGGCCAGCCGCTTCAACGTTCTGCTGCAGATCAACGCCGCGGCAAACGCCGTCGCCGCGCTTCTGGAAAACAACGATTTGAACATGACGCCGGCGGAACGGCATGAACTCGCGGCGCACTTTGAAGAGCGCGTGCAAGCCGCGCGGTCCATTCTGGTGTACGATCCGCAGGCCGGCGAAGCCGGCGCGAAAAAAGTAAAAACGTACGAACAGCGCGTCCGCGACCTCGGCGAAAAAGCATTTTCGTCCTTTACCCGCGAGGAAGTGGAAGAAATGCGCGAAGCCATCGACCGGCTGGTGCGAAAGCTGAAAAACATCGTCAGCCGTCGCTTTGCCGTCCGCGACCGGGGAAACCTGGATGTGAAAAAAACCCTGCGGGCGTCGGCCAAATACGACGGCGTCCCCCTCGACATCCAGTACCGCCGGAAAAGCCTTCGCAAAAGCCGGATTGTCACCCTCTGCGACGTGTCCGGCTCCGTCTGGGCCGCGGCCCGCTTCATGCTCAATCTCGTGTATTCTCTTCAGGACTGCTTTGACAAGGTCAACAGTTTTGTCTTCATCGACCAGTTGACGAACGTCACCGGCATCTTTGAGGAGCAGGATATTTCCGAAGCCATCCGCGTCGTCATGGAAGAAGCGGACGTGCACTACTCGGCGCCGACCGATTACGGCGAGACGCTCAGAAATTTCAACAAAGACTACATGGACCTGCTGACGAAGAAAACGACGCTCATCATCGTCGGCGACGGGCGGTCGAATTACATGAATCCGGAAGACGCGATTCTGGGCGCCATGCGGGAACGATGCCGCCGGGTCATCTGGCTCAACCCCGAACCGGAAAACCTGTGGGGCACGGGCGACAGCGAGATCCAGACCTACCTGCGCCACTGTCACGAAGTCCGCGCCTGCCGAAACGTCAACCAGTTGTTCACGTTCATCGAGGAGCTGGTCATATGAAACAGCCGGACGGCCTCATGAAAGCGCAGTCGCAGGCGGCGGAGTTTGCCGCCCGGCACGTCGCGGCCCGCGCGGATTTGCAGACCACGCAGGAATTTCCCCTGGATCTGTGGCGGGAGATGGGCGAGGCCGGACTTTTCAAAATCGGCATTCCGGAAATTCACGGCGGGACGGGCGGCGGGCATTCCGACCTCTTGAAAGCCGGGGAGGTTTTTGTTCGAAACGGCCTCAATCTGGGACTCGGCTTATCCTGGATCTTCCAGCAGGTGATCGCCCGCTTTGTCGTGGAAGAATTCGGCACGCCGGGGCAGCGCCGGCAATATCTTCCCGCCGCCGCCCTGGGCAACTGCACGATGAGCTTTGCCGTTTCCGAGCCAAAACGGGGCGCTTCCCCTAAAACGCTGGCCACGCAGGCTGAAAAAACCGGGACGGGGTATGAGCTGACAGGCGAAAAAACCTACCTGACCAACGGACCGATTGCAGACCTGTTTGTGGTCGTCGCCGCAACGGACGACGCGGCACAGCGCAGAAGATTTACCGCGTTCATCGTTCCGCGCGGCACGCAAGGCCTCACCGTCACCCCGCCGATGCCCTTGAATTTGTTAAAGCCTTCGCCGCATGGCGGCATTCAACTGAACCGCTGCCCGGTCCCGAAGGCATCCGTCCTCGGCCGGGAAGGAAACGCCTGGCCGGACATCGTCGTCCCCCTGGGAGAAACGGAAGACGTGGTGATGATGGGACCCGTTCTGGGCGGAATGGCCGCGCAGCTGGATCTTCTGAGAATCGCCCTTCGGGAGCGCTCCGCATCCGCGGAGAAAACTCTGCCGGGTGAATGGGGCGCGTTGAATTCCCTGTGGCAGGCCCTGCGAAGCATCGCCTGCGAAGCAGCCGGCAGGCTGGACCGGGGCAATGAATCGCCCGCGCCTCTAAGCATCGCCTTTGCCCGCTTCGCGGCGTTGTTTCACGCCGACGTCGCCCGGTTCACCGAACGTCTGCGCATCGAAGAGCCCGAACGCTTCAGCCTTCTTCAAAAAGACATGGAATTTATGGAAATGCTTCAAAAAAGACGCCTGCAGATCCGCCAGGCAAAAATGGGCGCGGCACAGCTTGCTTCCTGAGCGGGCTTTTCGTGAAAAAAGCGATCAGGCCGGGTCCGGCGTGCATTCCTTCATCAGCCGCAGTTGACGGGTGATAAAACCGTGAACCATTTCAGCAGTTTGGGCGACCGAAAGATGCGCGAAGGCCTCATACGGAATTTCTTCCAATACCTTGACGTAAATTTTCTGCACACCGTTAAAATTCATGCTGTATTTGGGAAGAGCCTTATTGGTCCCGCTGATGACAATCGGCAGAATGGGCACATTCTTTTGGAGCGCAAGCTGGAAAGCGCCGGGTTTGAAGGCCTTGACCTCGCCGTCGGGCGACCGTGTGCCTTCCGGAAACATGAAAATGGAACTTCCCTCTTCCAGGTGCACCGCGCAATCCCTCAGCATTTTTTCGATGCTCTGCTTGTCGCCGCGCTTGAGCTGAACATAGCGGTTCAGCCGCATATTCCAGCCGATCAGCGGCACACGGAATATTTCAATCTTGGACACCCACTTGTAGTGAAAGAAAAGCCGGAAGGCAACCAGGATATCGAGCTGCGACTGATGATTGGATACAACCATGTACGTCGCGTTTTTCCGGATTTTTTCGCGGCCTTCGATGTAAATCCGCCAGGCCGGCATTGTCCAGGTGTACAATGAAGCCCAGAAACACGTGAATAAGTGCAAAAGCCGCAAACGCCGGTCAAAGGGGTAGGTCGCCAGACGCAGGAGCAGAGCCGTCAAAAACAACGGGATGGATGTCAGGGCGATAAAGACCAGAAAAACAACGCTGACGATGCGATTGAACATGGAAAATCCGTTTACTTGCGATTATTTCCTGTCAGGATGGCGCGGAGTATAGACAGAAGATTCGAACCTGTCAATCACATTCCTTCATGCAGGCGCATTCCTTCGCGGCGCCGGCGACAGGTTTCGCAGCCGGCGGTTTTTTCCCGGCGAAAAAGAACAGCCCGAACCGGCGACTAATGATTGCCCGCGACCATCAAATTGTGATAGGGTCCCGACATACGCGACAAACAGCAGGAGAGTCATGAAAATCGATCTTCGGCAGATTCAATCCCTCGGGAGCGGACTGACCCGCCCCGAAGGCGTCATGGCGCTGGATGACGGCGGCGTCCGCACGGCGGACGCCCACGGACGCTGCGCCCGCATTGATCCGGACGGCCGGACGACTTTTTTCGGCCAATTGGGCGGTCTGCCCAACGGCATCTGCATCGACACGGACGGCAACTGCATTGTCGCCAACATCGGCAACGGCGAAGTCCAGTCTCTGTCCCCGGACGGAAAGCATGCCGTGTTGATGACCGAAGCGCAGGGCAAGAAAATGTCCACGCCCAATTTCCCCTTTCTGGATTTTGCGGGCCGCCTCTGGGTTTCCAACTCTACGGACAACCCGGATATCGACGCATCACTTAAGTCGCCCGTTCCCGACGGATGCCTGGTGTTGATCGCGAACGGCCGGACGCCCCGAATAGTCGCCGAAGGCATTTGTTTTGCCAACGGCGTCGCGGTGGATGCGGACGAACAATATGTTTATGTGGCGGAAACCATGAAACGCCGCATTCTGCGCTACAGGATTCATGCCGACGACACGGTCGGACCGGCAGAGGTTTACGGTCCTGAATTCCTGGGCAAGCTCGGCTTTCCCGACGGCATCGCGTTTGACGAAGCCGGCAACCTCTGGATTGCCTTTCCTGTCGCCAATGCCGTCGGTTGCATTGATCCGCGGGGCGGCCTGGAGATTTGCGCGGACGATCCGCAAGGCGAGGTGCTGAACCGTCCGGCCAATATCTGCTTCGGCGGGAAGGACCGCCGCACGGCTTTTATCGGAAGCCTTGGCGGCGCGAACGTTCCCTTTTTTGAAGTGCCGCATTCGGGCCAGCGGCTGGTGCATCAGAAAAGCAGGCCATAGGCGATGGGCTATAGGTCATCGGCTGAAGGTGTACGGGTCAGCGACAGGGCGAATGGCCATCAAAAGACTCAAAATCAACCATAAAACCATTAGAAAGGAGAAAAGAGATGGATTACAAGAACATTATTGTGACAACCGAAAATTTCGTGACGACGATTGTTTTGAATCGCCCGCCGATGAACTCCGTGAATCTGGGCATTCGCGAGGAATTTTTCGACGCGGTCACGAACATTGAAAAGAGCAGGGAAACGCGGGCTGTCATCGTCACCGGCGCGGGTGAAAAAGGCTTCTCCGCCGGAATGGATGTCTCCGACGTGGCCAACATCACCCGCGGACCCAACGGCAACGACATCATGAACGCCATCTCGCGCTCCGCCAAACCCTACATCGCGGCAATCAACGGGCACGCCCTGGGCGGCGGTTGCGAAACGGCGATCGCCTGCCATTTCCGCATCATGACGGACAACCCCAAGGCGCTCATCGGACTGCCGGAAGTCAATCTGGGCATCACGCCCGGCTGGGGCGGCATTCAGCGGCTGCCCAGGCTTCTGGGAAAATCCAGGGCGCTGGATATGATCCTCTTCAGCAAACGCCTGCCGCCCGCCGAAGCGCTGGCCATTGGTCTGGTCGATAAAGTCGTTCCGGCCGCCGATCTGATGAAAGAAGCAACGGCCTTTGCCCAGGCGCTGACCAAACGCCCGCCGCTGGCCGTGGCCGCCGTCCTGGAAGGCATCAGCGTCGGCATGGAAAAGGGCTTTAATGAAGGCCTGAAGCTGGACATCGAGTGGTCCAATAAACTGGCCGCCAGCAAGGACGCCGTAGAAGGCATCACCGCCTTCCTGCAGAAGCGCGAACCGACTTTCACCGGCGAGTAGCCGGCCACAGGACAACACGAACGCGAAACGGGCTGGCCCACGCATGGAACCTTCAGGCATCTCTGACCTTCCGGTGAAAATACCCTGTAGGCGTTGAGTGCGGCCGGACCGTTTCCTGTCGTTTTTCGCTGATTTTTTATGATCATTCCGCAGCTTCTCGAGCTATACCGATCCTGCACCCTTTGTCCGCGCGCCTGCCGCGTTGACCGGACGAAAGGCGAGTTGGGCTATTGCCGCCTGCCTTCGGACATCGTCATGGACTGCGCTCTGTCTCATCACGGAGAGGAGCCGCCTCTTTCGGGAACGGGCGGCGCGGGAACCATTTTCCTTGCTTCCTGCAATCTGGGATGCGTTTATTGCCAGAATTATCAAATTTCGCACTCGGCGAAAGGCCGCCTGCTGACCGTCATCGAACTGGCCCGGATCATGATCGACCTTCAGAAAAGCGGCTGCCACAATGTCGAGCCGGTGACGCCCACACCCCAAACGCCCCTGGTGATGGAAGCGCTCTGTCTGGCGCGGGCCCAGGGACTTACCGTCCCTTTGGTCTATAACTGCGGCGGCTACGAAAACCCCGACGTGATTCACCTGCTGGACGGCATGGTCGATATCTATCTGCCGGATTTCAAATACGGTCTGGAAGAAGACGCCCGAATGTTCTCCGATGCGCCGGACTATTCGAAGTTTGCCGTCGCCTCCCTTCAGGAGATGGTCCGGCAGGTGGGGGATGATCTGGACGTGGAAAACGGCATCGCTTCCCGCGGCGTCATTATCCGCCATCTGGTCCTGCCGGGGCGCCTGGAAAATTCAAAGGAGGCGCTGAGGCTTTTGCGCGGCGAGGTCTCCGCGCGCATTCCGATCAGCCTCATGTCTCAATACACGCCCGTTCCAAAAGTGCGCTCGCATCCGCTTTTGGGCCGCAGGGTTACGGCCTCGGAATATCATGAAATTGTGGAATTTGCCCTTAGGCTCGGGTTTGAAAATCTATTCATTCAGGAAGTCGATGACAGAGCCCTGACGCCGGATTTCAAGCGGGAGCATCCCTTCAATTAATGTCAATTAATGGGACGCTGTTAACTTATTAACTTTCTATTCAATATATTTGTATTTATTACGTATTTAATAAATTCAAACGTTTAATTATGGTTGTTTTGCATCAGTTCAAACCCGTTGGATTCGGCAATCTGCCGGCCTCGAACAACTGATTTGCTGATGGCCGGAATGGATAAGCCGAGACGACGGGCCAAACCGGCCATCGTCTCTCCAAGATCACGAACCGCCCAAAAGCAAAACAGGCTTCGGGCGTTGACGATATGTGGTTGCTTACCCGCCGTACGGACGTCACCGGGTTTGACCCCCGTCAATGCCGAAACGCGCAAGGCCACTTGATCCAGATCCACGCCGCTGTTTCGAAGCGCATAACTTTTCTTGATCTTCTCTTCCGTCTTTGACAAAACCTGACTGACGAAATCACCGTCACCCAGTATCCTTTCATCGCTTCGTTGGTAAGTCCCTTCCTCGCATTTCCGCTTGAGACCCTCCCAGCCGCCAGCGCTGCGGATCAAGCCCCCGCCTGTCAAATCATGCCGTCTGCCTTGTTCAATTCCCTGCCCGACAAACTGTCGATAGGACTGACGAGCTGCATCCTGCGTGTTGCCAAAAAGCATCAGAATTCCTTGCGTTTCCTGCCAGGAACGATGCTCTCTTCCCATCAGGGCGCTATGGCCGGAATACGGATAGCTGTCCAGCTTATTCAAATTCTGAACCAGTCCGGCCCGCAGCGGGTTGAGGTGAATGTAGCGTACCAGTTCAAGAAGATAGGCATCCTCCTGGCATAAAATGGACTTGAATCGATTCTGAAAAAGGTGGCCGTGCCGCTTTCGGCTCCGGTTAAACCAAGTGGCGTATCCGGTCAACAGTCGCCTCATCACGGTCGAAATCGGAATATTGCCCGTGCGGCAAAGCAGATGAAAATGATTGGGCATCAATGACCAAGCAAAACAAGTCGTTGCGGTATCCGGAAAAATATCTCCTAACCGATAAAGGAAATTATCCCGATCGGCATCAGAATCGAATATCTTGCCGCTCTCGATGCCGCGTGCCATGATGTGGTGGACGGCGTCGGCTGCATCTATACGCGCTCCTCTTGGCATGGCGTTTTCAATATTCCGAATTTTCCGCGTTGTCAACGAGAAAGTTAATAAGTTAACAGCGTCCCCTACATTTTAAAAATGCTGACGCCGGGCGGAGGCTGGAACTGGAATAGTTTCGAGGAAAGCCCGCTGTTCATTTTGATGTTGGAGAATCTCAGGAGAGTGGAGTTGCCCATCACGTCGTCAAAACCGACCTGGAGAATGTAAAAATTGTTTTTTGCCACCGTCATTCTCAGAAAGGAGTAGGACGCTCCTTTTTCCCGGGGATAAAGGAGCAGCAGGCAGTTGCCGTCCGGATCCTCCGCGGGAGAGGCGTATTGAATCGTGAAGTCATTATTCAGCTTCCCCAGACCGGACAGAAATTTGATTAAGGCTTCGGATTTCATAATCTTTCCCGAATCCTGCACGTAAACGGTTTTATCCTGGGGCAGGTAGAGCCATGCCTTCTGAGCGTTGATGATCAGTTTTTTCGCCTTCGGCTTTTTGTAATCCCAGAGCATCTGACCGGGATTCTTGAAATAAACCGTTCCCGATTCCGTGTCCGTTTTCCGAATGGACTTCACCGTGGTTTCCTGGATAAAACCGGCTTGAAAATCCTGCGTTTTTTCATAAATCCGCTGAAGCCGGTCAACCACTTCCTCAAGGGGCGGGGCCGCTGTGGAAGCACCGGGAAAAACAACCGCCCAAAAGAGAGCCAGGCAAAACGCCAGGACGCCGGCCGGGAAAAACAATTCAATTTTATTGAGCTTTGCCTTCATGTTTTTTTATTTCCCGCAACAGAGAAAACCCTCTCGGTAATGGCACATTTTTTTCAATGCAGTTTATATCTTGGGCCCGAGAAAGCCATAAGTCGTTATGATTAAAAGGTATATGGGTAACTATTGAATATTACTCATATAAATTATTGCTTAAATCTTAAGCAATCCGGTCCAAAATCCGAAGCAATGCGGACTTGACCGGATTATCCACACGGTTGTCAACAGGCCTTTCCACAGCTTTGTGGAATCCGGTTTTCCTTCAGGGCCAAAAGCGCCTAAATGGTTTAAAACTTGATTTTTTACGCCATCTTCAGTCAATCTGCATTCTCCAGCCAAAGGGATCTTCTCTCGTTCCGTACTGAATTTGCAGTATTTCATTGTATAGCTTTTCGGCCAGCTCCCCGGTCTTTCCATCGTTAATGAGATATTCCCGGTTGTGATAAAAAATCTGTCCGACCGGTGAAATCACGGCAGCCGTTCCCGTGGCAAACGCATCGCGCAGCGTTCCATTTTCAATCGCGGAGATCACCTCCGTGATGGTCAGCCGGCTTTCCTCCACCTTCACGCCCAGGTGCGCCGCCAGTTTGATGACGGAATCGCGCGTCACGCCCGGAAGAATGGTTCCTCCCAGCGGAGGCGTAATCAACCGGTCTTCGATCAGGAAGAAGATATTGCTGGTGCCCACTTCCTCCACGTACCGGTTTTCCCTGGCGTCCAGCCACAGGACCTGCGTATAGCCCATCGTGCTGGCAATGCGGCTCGCGTAGAGGCTTGCGGCGTAATTCCCCGCCGCCTTGACATGCCCAGTGCCGCCCGGCGCGGCCCGCACGCAGTCGTCGGACACATAAATTTTGGTCGGCCCGAAGCCGTGCGCGTAGTAGGCGCCCACAGGCCCGGCAATGATGAAGAACAGATATTCGCTCGCCGGATGCACGCCGAGAGCCGGCTCCGTGGCAATCATCGTCGGCCGGATATACAGGGACGACCCCTTCTCGCGGGGAATCCATTCCTTTTCCAGCACAACGAACTGCCGAAGCGCGTTCAGCACGACCGTTTCGTCCATGGGCGGCATGCACAGCCTTTCGGCGGACACATTCATTCTGCGGATATTCTCCATCGGACGGAAAAGATAAATTTCGTTGTTTGCCCCCCGGTACGCCTTCAGACCTTCAAAGATTTCCTGGCCGTAATGAAGGCACATGGCGGTTGGATCCAACTGCAGGTAATGGTAGGGTTCGATGACCGGATCCTGCCATCCGTCTCCTTCCCTGTACTTCATGGTAAACATGTGGTCGGTGAAATGCTGACCGAATCCCAGTTTTTTTTCGTCCGGCTTGGGCTTCAGGTACTTGGGAAGCGCTTTGATAATTTTAATTTTCATAGGATCCTCTTGGCAAAAAGATTCCGGCCATTCGGGGCCGGCTTCGTTTTTTTATAGCACTAAACGATGTTCCGATCAAGGCTTCGATACTGAATCGCCTCGGCGACGTGCGCGGCTTCGATCTTCGCGGCGCCCTCCAGATCGGCAATGGTGCGCGACACTTTCAGGATGCGGTCCAGGGCGCGGGCGGAAAGTCCCAGCTTATCGACGGCCATTTCCATGAGCTGATGCGACTCTTCATCGATGGGGCAGAAAGAACGGATCTGCTTTTCCGTCATGGAGGCGTTGGTCGGAATGCCCGCGCCGCCGAAGCGCTCCTTCTGGCGGCGGCGAGCCCGGACCACGCGCTCTCTGACATGGGCGGAAGATTCATTTTCCTGTTTTCCCGAGAGCGCCCTGTACTGGATGGACGGCACCTCGACATGAAGGTCGATGCGGTCCAGCAGGGGGCCGGAGATTTTTGCCTGATACTGCCGGATCTGCTGGGGCGAGCAGCGGCAGCGGCGGACCCGGTCTCCAAAATATCCGCACGGGCAGGGGTTCATGGCGGCCACCAGCATGAATCTCGCCGGAAAGGCCGCCGTTACGGCCGAACGGGTAATCGTGATCGCGCCTTCCTCAAGCGGCTGACGGAGCGCCTCCAGCGCGTTTCTTTTGAACTCCGGAAGTTCATCCAAAAACAATACGCCCAGATGGGACAGCGATATTTCCCCGGGATGCGGCATCTGACCGCCGCCGACCAGGCCCGCGTCTGAAATGGTGTGATGCGGCGCTCGAAAGGGACGAGCCGCCACCAGCGTTTCCCCCGCATTCAAAAGTCCCGCCACGGAAAAAATCTTGGTTACCTCGATCGCTTCTTCAAAGGAAAGCTCCGGGAGGATCGTGGGCAGTCTTCGGGCCAGCATGCTTTTGCCGGAGCCCGGCGGACCGATCATCAGAACGTTGTGAGAGCCTGCCGCGGCGATCTCCAGCGCGCGGAGCGCCTGCTTCTGGCCCTTGATTTCGGAAAAATCGATTTCGTAATGACGGTGGACTTGAAAAAGCCGGTCGGCATTCACGCTGAGCGGTTCGATGATTTTCCGGTCAGCCAGAAACTCGACGACGTCGGGAAGCGTCCGGACGCCGTAAACCTGAATGCCTTCCACCATCGCCGCTTCCGCGGCGTTTTCTTCGGGAACAAAAACGGAACGGATTCCAGATTCCCGGGCCTTGAAGGCGGCAGGCAGTACGCCCCGCACTCCCTTGATGCTGCCGTCCAGCGACAGCTCCCCGATAAAGAAACAACCGTCCAGGGCCGCTTCTTCAATCAGCGCCTCCGCGGCCAGAATGCCCACCGCGATCGGCAGATCAAAGCCGGTTCCCTCTTTGCGGATGTCGGCAGGCGCCAGGTTCACCGTCACGTGATCGCGCGGAAAAGCGTAGCCGGAATTCTTGATGGCGGCCTTGATCCGGTCGCGGCTTTCCTTGACCGAGGCGTCCGGCAGGCCGACGGTGGCAAAATGCGGCAACCCCCGGGAGACATCCACTTCCACCGTCACAGGATAGGATTCCATGCCGATCACGCTCATGCTCTGCACTTTGATGAACACTTTTATTCTCCGGGGAAGAATTCGCGGCGCAAATACTAGCGAATCCATTCATTTATATCAAGATTTTAATTTGCAAAAATTCTTCTTCGCCATTCTTGACTCGGTAAAGACGCTATGCTAGGGTTCGCTGAAATTGAAGAAATCCCAATAACCGTCAAACACCGAAAAGTTCCGGGTCACCATGAAAAAATTATCTCATATCAACGATGAAGGTCAGGTTCGGATGGTGGATGTGACGGCAAAAACCGCAACGCACCGGCAGGCGAAAGCCCGCGGCCAGGTAACCATGAAGCCGGCCACGATGAAGCTGCTGGCCGAGGGACGCATCGCCAAGGGCAACGTGCTGACCGCCGCTAAAATCGCAGGCATTCTGGCAGCCAAAAATACCGGCGGCATCATTCCGCTGTGCCATCCCCTGGGGCTGACCGGCATGGACATCACCTTTGTCCTCGACCGAAAAAAATCACGGGTGGTCATTGAATCGCAGGTGCGGACGGTCGGGCAAACCGGGGTGGAAATGGAAGCGCTGACCGCGGTGAGCGTCGCGGCGCTCACCATTTATGACATGTGCAAAGCCGTGGACCGGGAAATGGTCATCGGCGAGATTCTGCTTCTGGAAAAATCCGGCGGCAAGAGCGGCGCCTTCGTCCGAAAAGCCGCAAAATAATTCGGAGACAACGCGTGAACGCTGTTTACAAAATCAGGAAAGCTTTCCGTTATCCTTTCGTCACGCTGACGGTCCTGCTGTTCGTTCTGTTTCTGACGGGGCTGGCGCGCGGCGAATGCTGGGAAAAAATCCTGACGGGCGCTTTGTTTGCCGCCGCGCTGGTCGTGGCCGTTGAATCCTCGGAGCGGGAATTCGGCATTTCCGAAAACGGCCTGCGGATTCGAAAATTTTTCCGGACCAGGCATTTCACCTGGGCGGAAATCACGCACCTGGGCACGGTCATCCTGCGCAGCAAGGCCTATTTCCTGCTCACGACGACCAAGGGATTTTATCTCTTCTCCAACCTCCTGCAGGACCACACGCGCCTGCTCGGGCAGCTCGCGGAGAAGCTGGAAGATGAAAGAGTGGAAACGGAAATCAAAAATTACATCGAAGCCCCCAAAGAACGGACATCGCTCATCGTGCTGACCTGGGTCGCCCTGGTTCTTTTGGTTGCCGTGGTGCTGACCCGATGGCTCGCGGCCTGATGTTTTCACGCGGATCGTCCGGAATTCTGAAGGGAACGGTTGGAATGAAACAATGTTTTGAAACGCAGGAGCTGCATGAACATGAAAGCGAAAAAGCAGATTAACCCGGCCGCGGGAATAGACGTTCAGGAGGCCCTCAACAAGGCCGTCGAAGAAATTCTGGAAAAAAAGCTGGATGATCTGGCGACGGTCCTGTCGGGCTCCGACAACGGCAGAAGCAAACTTCACGCGGAGGTCATGGCGATGGTGGAAACGGGCCTTTTCAAAATCGCTTTAAGGCGCTCCGGCAACGTCAAAAGCTCGGCGGCGGCATTTCTCGGCATCCACCGCAATACCTTTACCGATAAAATGGCCAAGCTGGGCCTCGACGGCGAAAAAGAATAGAGATTCTCTTCCCATCCATCCCTGAAATGATTTACCCCGCATCGGAGCCTCTCCGCCCCGGGGAATGCTCCGCCCTGAAACTCTCCCGCACAGGATCTTCAGGGTCGCATCCCTTATCCGCTTTCCCAATCCAAAAGAGAAAGGCCTCGGCTTTTTCATCTTCGGCGTCGCACCAGGCGGAATCGGCCTGAGAAATTCAGGAATGGTTTTTGCGTAATGCATCCGGCAAAGCCCCCTGAAAAGCAGGGAGCGGAAGAATTGGACGGCGCCAAATCCATCATCGCAATCCCCAGGGGCGGCGCGAATGACTCAGCCGCGGCATGGGGACTGATGTTCTTGTCGACAAAACCGCCGCGGCCGGTTTCGTTTTACAACCGCCCCGCAACAGTTCAAGAGGAAATGATGTTCTATACAAAATTGTCTCTTCTGATAAAAAGATGGCTCTTTTTTGTAACACATTGCCGGGTTTTTTTCGGCATTCGGCCGGAATCAGTTGGCGGACCTGCAATCATTTTTTCTCCCATCCTCCCCGGCAGATTGAATTGCGGATTCGCAGGCCTGCTGTCCTTTCAACCGGCGCCGGAGAATCCCGGCGATCCGGCGGATCAAACCCTTCGGAAGCTTTGGGAAAAAGCAAATAAGAACGGGCTGGAACAGGTCTTTGGCGGAAAAACCGACCCGGGCGGTTATTTGAACGGCCCGGAAACGATCCAGTCTCTCGCGGATTGCGTCAACCGGCTGAAGCGGGAAGATGTCCAGGAATGTCTTTTTTTTCAGAAAGACCGGACGGCGGATTTGACCCGCGTCGCCGGCGGGATGAAAGCCTTTCTGGCCGCGGAAGAGAAAATTCTGGAGGACCGGGCGGCAGGGCTGAGCTCCGCCGGCCTTGAAACCGTCAACCGCCGGCTGCTCTCGCTCAAGGACATTTGCTGGATGCTGGAGAGCGACATCCTGGCCAACCTGCAAAAAGTTCTCTCGCTTTCCGGAGCGGAAAAATATTCTTCGCTTCAACCGGCCGCCTTTCGAAAATACCGGAAGCTGAATCTGCTGTTAAACGCGCTGGATCGTCTGGAGGTCCGGGGACGGGACTCGGCGGGCATCCAGTTGGCTTTTTTCCTCAAAGACGCAAAGGTCCTTGAGGAACTGGACCGGCGGATCGAAGAAAACGGATGGGGGGAGGATTACCGGCGCCGGACGCAAAAAGGCGATCTCATAAACCGGTCCATTTTTATTTCCGGCGGCGCTCAAAATCCCGGCGGCGGAATTCATATTGCCTTTACCTACAAAACCTTTTCCGTGGTCGGCGAACTGGGCCGCAACGTCGCCGACCTGCGGCAATGGATCTCCCGCGACGCCATTCTTCAATGGTTTGCCGCACGGGCGTCGGCGGACGAATCCGCCATCGCCCACACCCGGTGGGCCTCCGTGGGCTCCATCACCGAAGAAAATTGTCATCCGGTCAACAACGCAACCCTTCGTCCGGAATTGTCCGATTTCCCCGCGTATCCGGGGCGGGAAGCGCACATCAGCGTGGTGCTCAACGGCGACATCGACAATTATCCGGCGCTTCGCAGGGACCTGGAGCAAGACGGGGAGCAAATCGCGCCGGACGTCTCGACGGACACCAAAATCATTCCCCTGCAAATCGAAAAATATCTGAGAAAAGGGCAAAACCTGACAGACGCCTTCAGGCTGGCCGTAAACGATTTCGAAGGTTCGCACGCCATTGCCATGCAAAGCAATCTGGAGCCGGGCAAAATATTTCTGGCGCTTCAGGGGAACGGCCAGTCGATTTACGTCGGCGTCGGAGAAGACGCGTACATGATTTCCTCGGAGCTCTATGGACTGGTGGAGATTGCACCCCGCTTCATCCGGATGAACGGCGAGGAGGCGGGCGGACAACTGTTCATTCTGGATCAAAACCGAGGCACGGGCGCAAAGGGCATTGCCGCCTGCTGCTACGACGGAGCCCCGATTCATCTGGAAGAGCGGAATCTGCAAACCGCCGAAATCACGACCCGGGACATTGACCGCGGCTGTTTCCCCCATTTCTTTCTCAAAGAAATTTCAGAATCCGTCCGTTCCGTCCAGGGAACGCTGCGGGGGAAATACCGGATCACCGGCGCCGCCTCCGCTCCGTCCGGGATTCTTTTCAATCTGGGCGAGGATATGGTTCCCGCCTCGATTCGAAACGGCCTGCAGAGCGGCTTGACGCGGAACATCTTCGTCATCGGCCACGGCACGGCGGCGGTGGCGGTCTCAATATCCAGTCGCGCGTCGCGTCCGAAATGAGCGGCTTCGGCCTTCGGGACGATCTGTCGGATACGCTGGTCATCCCCATCACGCAGTCCGGAACCACCACGGACACCAACCGGGCCGTGTCCATGGCCAGGGCGCGCGGCGCGCAGATTCTCTCCATCGTCAACCGCCGCCAGTCGGATATCACCGCCTCGTCGCACGGCGTTTTTTACACCAGCGACGGACGGGACATTGAAATGTCCGTCGCCTCCACCAAGGCCTTCTACGCCCAGCTCGTTGCCGGACAGTTGCTGGCCCTGTATTTCGCCAAACTGCTGGGGACGATGAGCGACGAAGCCATTGTCCGCCGGATCCGGCATCTTGAAAACATTCCGCAAGCCATGCAGCGCTTGTTCGACCGGCGCGACGAAATCGCCGCCTGTGTAACGCAGGGCGCGGGCAAGCGCTACTGGGCCGTCGTGGGCAGCGGCCCCAACAAGGCGGCGGCCGACGAAATCCGCATCAAGCTTTCCGAAATGTGCTACAAAACCATTTCTTCGGACATCGTGGAAAATAAAAAGCACATCGACCTGTCCGCCGAGCCGCTGATTCTGGTCTGCGCCGCCGGCAATCCCGATGTCGTACTGGACGACATCGCGAAGGACATCGCCATCTTTCGGGCGCACAAAGCGGCGACCGTCGTTTTCGCCGATGAAGGGGATTTGCGCTTTCATCCCGCGGCCGACGCGGTCATTGCCGTTCCAAAGACACCCGCCCCCCTTTCCGTGATTCTCAATACCATGGCGGGCCACCTGTGGGGCTATTACGCGGCCTGCGCCATCGACGGGGAAGCGCAGCTCTTCAGGGCGTTCCGCGGCCGCCTGGCGCTCGGCCGGCTGCAAAAGAAAAAAACGAAGTTATCCGTTTTGGACGTTTTTGATCTGATGGCCGATCCTTCCTTCCGCCGGATCATCAACGATTTCTGCAGCCGGTTTCAATCCCGGCTTCAGGGCGGCGCGTTGAGCGCGCTGGGCGGCAAAACCATCGCCGATCTCACGCTGCTGCTGAAGTACGCATCCGGGAAACTGCCGCTTCAGGACATCCGCCAGGATTTCCCCGGACACGAAGACCTGGTCCAGCCGTTCGACCTGCTGGATGAAACCCTGGGAGCCGCCATTGATGAACTGACCCGTCCGATCGACGCCATCCGCCATCAGGCCAAAACCGTGACGGTGGGAACCAGCCGAAAGGAAAAAGAGCCCCAGGGCGTTGTTTTCGACCTGCTCGGAGCGCTGAACTTCTCCGTAAAAAATCTGACCTGGCGCAACATCAGGACGATTCACCGCCTCCAGCCGTCCGTGGGGGCGGTGGAAGGCTACACGCTCTACCGTGTGCGCGGCCTCGACGAAAAGGGAAATCCCGGACCGGCTTCGACCATTGCGGTATGCGCCAAAGGCGGCGCAGCCCTGCGCATGTCCTCCCGCGCGGAGCAGCCCACAACTCTGATGGGGGTCAAGAAAACCATCGTCAGCACAGGCCATGCTTATCTGGGCCGGGGAAAAATCGATTCCGCTTCCATCATGGTCATCCCCCTGCAGGAAACGGACGGCCGGATCGGAAACCTGCTGCTGATCCATATCGCCTTCAATGAGCGCTTGAGCGGGCCGGAAAAAATCGAGGTCCTGGGACACCGGTATGACGACATCCGCAATTTAATCAACGAATACAACCTGGCGTGGAACGACCGGTACATGGAGGCGCTGCCGCTGGAATGCCTGTTTGGGGAATCCGTCGAGGAAATCGCCAGGCGGATTCAGGCCCGCTGCAACCCTTCCCCCGTGAAAAACACGGCCTTCACGTGAGGCCCTTCCCCGCTCTTTTTGCCTTCCGGAGCGCTCTTTCGAAGCGGCCGAAAATTTTATTTGACAAACAAACGGTTTGCAAGTAGGGATACGGCAAACGATTGCCGATTGCCGATTGGAAGTCGAATGAAAGAGCTTTTTAAACCAGAAGACATTGAACGGAAGGTTCTTCTGATTCTGAAGATCCTCCACGAAAGCCCAGATCCGATGGGCGCGCGCGTCATTGCCCGCCGAATGTCGGATTATCACGTGCAGCTCAGCGAGAGAACGGTCCGCTACCACCTGAAGATCATGGATGAACGGGGGCTCACCAAACTCGTGGGCCGCCGCGACGGCCGCGTAATCACCGAACAGGGATTTGCCGAAATTTCCGACGCCCGCGTGCAGGATAAGATCGGCCTTTCCATTTCGCGCATCGACCTTCTCTCGTTTCGAACCACCTTTGACGTCAAAAAGAAGCGCGGCCTGGTGCCGGTCAACGTCTCCTTCTTTCCGAAAGAGCATTTTTCCCGGGCCCTCTCCATCATGAAGCCCGTGTTTCAGCAAAAACTGGCCGTCAGCTCGCGCGTGGCCGTGGCGCAGGCCGGAAAAAGCCTGGGGGACATCGCGGTGCCGGAAGGCAGCGTCGGCTTCGCCACCGTCTGCAGCATCGTCATCAACGGCGTTCTGTTGAAGCACGGCATTCCGATCGACTCCAAATTCGGCGGCATTCTCCAGATGCGCGGCGGGAAAATCCTTCGTTTCGTGGAGCTGATTCACTACGCCGGCTCCTCGCTGGACCCTTCGGAAATCTTCATCCGCGGCAAAATGACGTCCGTCCGAAGCGTCGCCAGGACCGGCGAAGGAAAAATTCTGGCCAACTTCCGGGAAATCCCCGCGCTCAGCCTCCCTCTGGTGGAGCGGGTGATGGAGGATTTCGCCGGGGCCGGCCTGCACGGCGTTCTTTCCATCGGCCACATTGGACACCCGGTTTGTCAGACCCATGTGGATATGAATAAAATCGGGATGATTCTGATCGGCGGCCTGAATCCGGTGGCGGCGGTTTGCGAGGAAGGACTGACGGTGGACAACAAAGCCATGTCCACCGTCATGGAATTTGAGAAAATGCGCGATATTGAGACAATTTAACCAAAAAATCATATTTACAGGGGGATTAACCGTATGTCAGTCATTCAAGAAGTCATCGAGAAAGTCAAACAGACCGATCCGGACCAGCCCGAATTTCATCAGGCGGTCGCGGAAGTCATGGAAACGCTGGAGCCTACCGTAAAAAAGCACCCTGAATTCGTAAAGGCCAGCATCTACGAACGGATTGTCGAGCCGGAGAGGGCCGTGATCTTTCGTGTGCCCTGGATGGACGATCAGGGGAAGGTGCGGGTCAACCGCGGCTTCCGCGTCCAGTTCAACAACGCCATCGGCCCGTTCAAGGGCGGCATCCGCTTCCATCCGTCCGTAAATCTGGGCATCATCAAATTTCTGGGATTTGAACAGATTTTTAAAAACTCCCTAACCACGCTGCCCATGGGCGGCGCCAAGGGCGGCTCGGATTTCGACCCGAAAGGAAAATCGGACGCGGAAGTCATGAAATTCTGCCAGTCCTTCATGCGCGAGCTGTACCGCCATATCGGCGCGGACGTGGACGTTCCGGCCGGCGACATCGGCGTGGGCGCGCGGGAAATCGGCTACATGTACGGCTACTACAAGAAAATCCGAAACGAACACACGGGCGTGCTCACCGGCAAGGGCCTGGACTACGGCGGAAGCCTGGTCCGTCCGGAAGCCACCGGATACGGCACCACCTACTTCGCCGCGGAAATGCTGGCAACGCGCGGGCTGGATTTCAAGGGAAAAACCGTGGCCATCAGCGGCGCCGGAAATGTGGCGCAGTTTGCCGTGGAAAAAGTCAACCAGCTGGGCGGCAAGGTCATTTCCCTTTGCGATTCATCTTCCTGCATCATTGATGACGCAGGCATTGACTCGGACAAATGCAGCTATGTGCTCGACCTCAAAAACGTCAAACGCGGCCGCATCAGTGAATACGCGGACAAGTACAAGCAATCGACCACCTGCTTTGAAGGGAAAAACGTCTGGGACGTCATTCGGGAACAGGGCATCAAAGTGGATATCGCCCTGCCCTGCGCCACGCAGAACGAAATCAACGGAAAGAACGCGGCGGCCCTGGTAAAAAACGGATGCTACTGCGTGGCGGAAGGCGCGAACATGCCTTCGACGCCGGATGCCATCAAAATATACCAGGAGAACAAGATTCTGTTCGGCCCCGGCAAGGCGGCCAACGCGGGCGGCGTGGCGACATCCGGCCTGGAAATGAGCCAGAACAGCCTGCGGCTTTCCTGGACGCGCGAAGAAGTGGACAACCGCCTGCTGATCATTATGAAAAGCATTCACAAAAATTGCTTTGACACGGCGCAGGCTTACGGTAAAAAGGGCGACTATGTAACGGGCGCCAACATTGCCGGCTTCACCAAAGTGGCCAAAGCCATGCTGGCTTACGGGGTAGTATAATAAAAAGGCGATAGGCTATGGGCTATGGGCGATAGGGGAAAAAGCTCACAGCTCATAGTAAAAAAAGTGGATGGTAAATAGTAAAAAAGACAAGATGATTGGCGATGAGTGATCGGCTTCACTTTTCACTTTTCACTTTCCACTCATCACTCCAATGGGGGCCTGTATGGATTTTAAGCCGAGATCCCATGAAAAAATACAGCAGCTGCTGGACAAAGGGGTAAACATCCCCAATCCGGCGACGCTGGACATCGGCGACGACGTCAAGATCGATCAGATTTCGGGAAAGGGCACAGCGATCTATCCCGGATGCCGGATTTACGGCGGGAAAACCGTCATCTCGTCCGGCTGCAAGCTGGGGTATGAAGCGCCGGCGACCATCGAGGACTGTCAGATCGGAGAGCGCGTCGAGCTGAAGGGAGGCTTCTTCAGCAAATCGGTTTTTCTGGAGAAGGCAAACCTCGGAATGGGCGCGCACGTCCGGGAAGGATGCCTCCTGGAGGAAGAAGCGGGCGGCGCCCACTCGGTCGGCCTGAAACAGACCATTCTCTTTCCCTTTGTCACGCTGGGCAGCCTGATCAACTTCTGCGACTGCCTGATGGCCGGCGGGACCAGCCGCAGCAACCACTCCGAAGTGGGCAGTTCCTACATTCACTTCAATTTCACGCCGGACGCGGACAAAACAACCCCTTCCCTCCTGGGGGATGTTCCCCGGGGCGTAATGCTCAACCAGCCCCCCATTTTTCTGGGCGGCCAGGGCGGCATCATCGGTCCGGTGCGCATGGGATTCGGCAACGTCGCGGCCGCGGGCTCGGTCCTGCGCCATGATTATCCCGATGACGGCCTGTTGATTTTTGAGACAACGCCCGCGGACGGCGCGAAAAACTATCGTCGCGCCGCTTACCCGAACCTGCGGAGAATCGTGGAAAACAATATCCTGTATCTGGCCAACCTGTCCGCTCTGGAATCCTGGTACGCGCACGTCCGCAGGCCGTTTTTGGATGCCCGGCCGTTCGGCCCGCTGATTTACGCGGGCGTTCTGGAGACGCTGGCCTCGGCCAAAAAAGAGCGGCTGAAGAGGCTAAAGGCGATGGCCCAAAAAGCCGCCGCCAATCCCGGGCCGGAAGAGGAAGCCAGAAAAGAGTTTCTTGAACAAACCGGTTTCTGCGAAGACCTCTTCACCGGAAAAATACCGGACGGCTTCACGAAAACGGATCCGCTTCTCGAAGCCTTTCTGCAAGACTTCGAAAAAAGCGCGGGAAATGACAGAACCGACTACGTCGGAGCAGTCCGGAAACTGCCCGGGGCGGTTTCTGCAAAAGGGACGGCATGGTTAAACGGCATCGTCGGGGCGCTCTGCAATCAGGCTGCGCGGGCCATGCCGTCGATGGGATTATTCAGGAACTGAAACGGGCACAGACCCGGTTTTTGCTAAATAGCTGAAACAATGAACATCAAGGAGACCATTTATGGGCAAGTTATTCGGCACTGACGGAATTCGAGGAGAAGCGAATCAATATCCCATGACCCCTGAAATCGCCTTTGGCGTCGGGCGGGCCATGGCGCATTTGTTTAAAAAGAACGGACACCGGGCCGTCATCATTATCGGGAAAGACACCCGGCTTTCCGGCTACATGCTGGAGAGCTCGCTGGAAGCCGGCATCACGTCCATGGGGGGCTATTCCTACCTGGTCGGCGTGATGCCCACGCCGGCGATCGCCTTCGTCACCCAGAGCATGCGCGCCGACGCGGGTGTCGTGATTTCCGCGTCCCACAATCCCTTTCAGGACAACGGCCTGAAGATTTTCGGCGGCGACGGCTACAAGCTTTCCGACGAGCAGGAGGAATTCATCGAAGACCTGATCCTCAACAACAAACTTTCCGACCTGGTGTCCAGGGGTCAGGACATCGGAAAGGCATACCGCCTGGACGGCGTGAACGGACGCTACATCGTCTTTGCCAAAAACACCTTTCCCCGCAATCTTTCCATGGAAGGCATGAAAATCGTTCTGGACACCGCCAACGGCGCCACGTACAAGGTCGCCCCCGACACGTTCCATGAACTGGGCGCCAGCATCGAAGTCATTCACAAAACGCCCAACGGAACCAACATCAATGACGGCTGCGGCTCTCAGCACACGGAAATTCTCCGGAGAAAAGTGGTGGAGTGCAAAGCGGCCATCGGCCTGGCCTTTGACGGAGACGGAGACCGCCTGATTGCCGTGGATGAAAAGGGCCGGGAAATCACGGGCGACCAGATCATGGTCATCTGCGCCAATATCCTGAAGCGCGAAGGCAAACTGAAAAACGACCTGCTGGTCACCACCGTCATGAGCAACCTCGGTCTGACCGTGGCCTGCAAAAAATACGGCTTCCGCCACCATGCCTCCAAAGTCGGCGACCGCTATGTCCTGGAGGACATGAAACGGCTCGACGGCATCATCGGGGGGGAAGAAGCGGGGCACATGATTTTCCTGGACCATCACACGACGGGAGACGGCATCATTGCCGCTTTGCAGCTCGTGGCGGCAATGATCAAGGAGGGAAAGCCTCTTTCCGAACTGGCGCGGATGATGGATATCTTTCCGCAGAAGCTGATCAACGTGGACGTACGGCGCAAACCGGACATCGAGAAAGTGCCGAAGCTCGTCGAAGCCATTCGACAGGCGGAGAGTGAGCTGGCCGGCGAAGGACGGGTGCTGGTCCGCTATTCGGGAACGCAGAATATGTGCCGCGTCATGGTGGAGGGACCGTCCGACGCGGTGACGGAAAAATACTGCCGGCAGATCGCCGACGTCGTGAAAAGCGAACTGGGGTAACACGAAAGGGAAAATGGATTATGGGCATCACCGTCTGGGTAACGAGAGACTTTGCGCACATGAGCGAGGCGGCAGCCGGCATTGCCGTTCGGAAAACCATCGACATCCTGAAACACAAGAGTGAAGCGGTGCTGGGACTGGCCACGGGGAACTCGCCCACGGGGCTCTACAAGCATTTCGCCCGGGCGGCCAATGAGGGAAAATTTGACGCCGGCCGGATCCGCAGCTTCAACCTGGACGAGTACGCCGGCCTGCCGGGTGAGCATGCCCAGCAGCGCCTTCTTCATCCGGAAAGCTACGCGTACTTCATGATCCAGGAGCTGTTCGGCCTCCTGACGAAAAAATTCATCGAAACCAGCGTTCCCGCCGGCTCTTTGATCGACCAGAAAATCCTGATCCGGGAGCTCCGTCAAAACAAAAACGACTGGGAATTCCGGGGAGCGGACGCGGGGAAATCCATTGTCATCAACGCCCGTCCGAAGTCGGCCTACCTCGCCTGGATTCGAAAAGACATTCTGGGCGGCTACGAGCGGAAAATCCGGGCGGCGGGCGGCATCGACCTGCAGATCATCGGCGTGGGCGGACGCGGCCACGTGGCTTTCCACGAATCGGGCATTCCCTTCCAGGACAGCCGCGTTCTGCTGGTCAAGCTCGACGACAACACCATCGCCAATGCCGTCGCCGACGGGCATTTCAAGACCAGGGCGCAGTCCCCGCAATACGCCGTCAGCATGGGGGCCGAACTGGTGTACCGGGCGAAAACCGTTCTGCTGCTGGCCAACGGCGCGCGCAAAACGGAATCCGTGACGCGGTCGCTCCTGGGCGAGGTCACGCCGGACATTCCCATCTCCTGGGGGCAGAAGTACGCCGAACAGGGCGGAGAATTGATTTATGTGCTTGACCGCGTCGCGGCGGAAGGCCTTGCGGCCAAAAGGGGAGAACTCAAAAGACGGGGCGTGGTTTTGAAAAACCTCGCGTAGCAAATGGGCGCGAAGGCAACGCCGAAGGGCTTCTTTTACTTTTCGCTGAAGGGGATCGTGATTTTATAGACGCCGCCGGATAAAACCGTCTGCACCGGATAGAGCGCCTTCTCGTACACTTTCAGCATGGCCCGGTTGTTTTCCAGTACGTCGGCCTTGAATCCGGCGATGCCTTCTTCGCGGGCCGCGCGGATCAGCAGATTGAACAGGTACGTTGAAATGCCCATCCCCTGGTACTGCTCATCCACGATGAAAGCCGTATCGGCAAAAGGCTCCCCCCGCGTTTTGACGTAGCGGGCCTCCCCGATAATCTTTTCCACGCCGGATTCGTCCACGATCGCCACGATGGACATCGTGTGGCGGTAATCGACGTTCACGTATTCCTGCATTTTCTTGTGCGGCATGGTCTTGATCGGGCTGAAATACCGGTAATACACCGCCTGATCGGAAAACCGGTAGAACAGGCGGCGCATTTCTTCTTCGTCGGAGGGCTTGATCGCCCGGAAACGGACGGTCAGCAAATCCCGAAACCGGTGCGAGCAGGCGATCTTCTCGGGATACAGATGACCGGAATCCGGAAAATAAATCTGGTCGGCGTAGATCATCTTTTCTTCCTTGGCCTGGCGGACCAGTTCGGCCCGGTCGTCCGGATGGGCAATCTCGATGAGCGCCTGCGCCCGTTCGCGCAGGGTCTTGCCCATGAGCAGCGCCACGCCGTATTCCGTAACGACGATATCCATCGATTCGCGGTTCGTGAACTGAAAGGGGTACTGGTCCAGCGACAGCAGAATATTGGGCTTTCCCTTGCGGTTGCGGCTGGGCAGGGCAAAAATGCTCCGGCCGTTTCTGGAAAGCGCCGCGCCCATGAAAAGCTCCGCGACGTTGCCGGGACCCGCGGTTACGTTTCCTTTGCCGGTGTGGAGCGCGACGCAGCCGGTCAGGTCCACTTTCCGCGCCGGAAAAATCGCAATCATGTTGTCGTTGACCCCGATGGTGCGCGGATCCATCACAATATCCTGCGGCTGAAATTCCACAAGCGGATTCAAATCCAGCCAGGACATCAGCTCCTTGGTGCCCAGCACGTAGGAGGCGCAGGACTTGCCGCGGAAGATGTTTTTATAGCGGTTGGTCACGGCGCCGCTTTTCACCAGGTCCATCAGGGCGTCGGTGAAGAAGGGCGAATGCACGCCCAGGTTTTTTTTGGCGGCCAGGGACTTGGCCAGCGCCTCGTAAAGCGGCCCGATGCCGTAAGAGACGCAGCTTCCGTCGGGAATCATCGAGGCGACATTGGCCGCGATTTTGAGATACACGTCCTGCAGCGGCCAGCGCGCCAGGTAATACGGCGGTTCGGTCGCCTCGACCAGGTAATGGAAATCCGCCATGTTCACCAGCGTGTCGCCCATCGTCCGGGGAATCTGCGAATTGATTTCCCCAACGACGATCTGCGCCATTTCCATGGCCTGCCGCTCTACGGACGCGCCCACCAGGTAGGCGTAGCCGTTTTCGTCGGGAGGCGTCACCTGAATGAACGCCACGTCAATATGAATGGCGCCGGTCTTGAACAGCCAGGCCACCCGGGAGAAACGGCTGGGAATCAGGTCCACCCGTCCCTGACTGATGGCGTCCGAGGCGAGCCATCCCGAATAAAACGTCTTGAGGCGGAACTTCCGCGAGTAGCGCTCGTCGATCGCCACCGCGTCGCCCAGGCTGACCAGTTGAATCAGCTCCAGGTCCTGCAGGTTGTACTGCCGGGATTCCATCAGATTCCGGACCAGCGTGCGGGGCTCGGCCATTCCCGTTCCCAGGAAAATGCTCATTCCCGGATCAATTTTCTCCAGCACATCCGCGGGGGTAACGATTTTCTGCTTCCACATGCCGCTTTGCCCTTACTCGAAAAATTCTTTGTCCCGCCGGTACCAGTAGTCCGGAACCAGGCGGTACATCAGGCGGGAAAAAGGTCCGATATATTCGTTTTTTCTTTTGTCAAACTGGCAGGCATGAATGATCATGTCCTTGATCGCGTTTTTGTTGCCGCCCTTGTTGAAAATCGTGTAGGCGCAGGAAAACAGCGGGCTGTACATGTTTTTCTTTTCCAGATATTTGTAAACATTGCGAACCGTATTGGGGCCTTCCGGCGTGCCGTCGATCCGGCCCAGCACCTTCAAATTGGTTTCAATGGGGTTGCCGGTGTAAAGCTCGTAGAAATATTTCCCGTAGCGGTAGTTCTTGCTGGCCAGCGAGGAGACGGTGACATACATGTCGCCGACGCCCGCCTGGGACTGAAACGCCTGAAAACCGCCGCCCAGCAGGCGGCTAAGCGACCGGATTTCCACGCCCGAACGGGCGAAGATGGTTCCCGGAATCGAGTCCCCCAGATCCAGCGAATCCGCCAGGCCCTTGATGTTGGCCACGATGTTCTTCAGCGCGCCGCAGGCCTCCACGCCGATCATGTCGAAATTGTAATAGGCGTTGAGTTCCTTGCGGTTGAACATCAGCAGGTGGTCGCGGATGATATTGGCCGTTCGCCTCTTCCCCGCGACGGTCAGGCAAACCGGTTTTCCCAGCGCGATGTCCACGTCGAAAAAGGGGCCGCCAACGCAGGCCACCTGGCATTTATGCTCCAGGTTGTACAGATGATTGTGAATCAGCTGCGACGGCGTGATCAGCTCCGACGTGATTTCATCGGCGATCAGCCCCTTGATCGGCGAAATCAGGCAGGTGTCCCCCGCCTTCCGGTCGATCATCGGCTTGAGGTAATTCAGCAGCTCCGGCAGGCGGTTCATCGTCACGCACAGCAGGATGAAATCATTGTTCTCGACGATGTGCTCCAGGTCGTTGGTCGCGTAAACCTTCGGCCCCAGGCGCGGGACCCGGTCCATGCCCCCCGTCCGCAAGGCGAGGTCCTCGGTCAGGTGAATCGGGTTGATGTGGTCCCGGTTGATGGCCTTGCAGACGTCAGCGTTGTGGTAATAGATGGCAATTCGCTTGTTGTCGCGCCCCAGCTTGTAGGCAAAGGACGTTCCCAGCCGTCCCGGCCCGATAATGGCGACTCGTGTGGTATCTAAATTCGCTGCGATCATTTGCGCCCGTTCTTTATGGTAAATCATGGACTTCAAACACAAAATAAACTGTCCGGGTGCACCACCCTAATCATCTTTTAAAAAAAAGTAAAACAAAATTTGCCGGGGCACGGCTGTTTTTAGTTGCATTCTCAAAGGGGATTGTTTAAAAACCGGAAAAAAGAAAGAAAACAGCCCAAACGGCTGGAATGAGCAACCCCATGCCCCAGGAAAAAATTCTGCATTACCCCAACGGCGCCGTCAGGGAAAAGAAGCGGCTATCGGACGGGAAACTGGAAGGCGAATACACGACCTATTTCCCGAGCGGACAGATCATGGCGCAGCTTTCTTTCCGCCGGGGAAAAAGAAACGGCCCCGCCGTCAGTTACTATTCCAGCGGACAGATTCGGGAAAAGGCGACGTTTGCCCAGGATAGAATCGACGGCCTGTACGTCTCCTACCACGAAAGCGGCCACGTGCGGGAAGAAGAGCCCTACCGCAACGGCAAACTGCACGGCGCCTACCGGCGCTATTTCAAAACCGGCGAGCTCAGGGAAGAGGAGCTTTTTCAAAACGGCAAGTTCGAAGGGGAATATGTCTGCTATTACAAAAGCGGACAAATCAAGGAAAAAGGTTTTTTTAAAAACGACAAGCGGCACGGCGATTACGTCGCCTACTTCAAAAACGGAAGCGTTCGGGAAAAAGCGGTTTACAAAAACGGCCGTCTTTCCGGCCGGTTTCTGACCTTTCGGGAGGACGGCTCTCCTTCGGACGAGGAGGCGGGAGACGAGGATGGAGCGCGGACCTGGGACGAAAAGGATGTTGCAGGCTTACTGCACGACCTGAGTCATTTCGACAAAAAGAAAAAATGATTTCCGCATAAAAAGGAGGGGCGTCATGATTCAAACCATACTGCTTCCCGTGGATGGATCGGCCAACAGCGGCAATGCGCTGGAGTACGGAGTCTATATCGCGCCGAAGCTCGGGGCCTCTCTGACGGGGCTTCATGTCATCGATGTGTTTTTGATTCAGGGGCCGATGATGACGGACGTTACCGCCACGGTCGGCATGCCTCCCTACGAAGGCTTTCTGGAGGCCGTCGAAACGTCCCTCAAAGAAAAAGCCGACGCCATTCTCGCGTCTTTCAAGCAGCGCTGCCGGGCGGCGGGCGTCGCCTGCGCCGCCAAAACGAATATCGGCAAAATCAGCGACACCATCATCGAGGAAGCCGAGAATGCGGATTTGATCCTGATGGCAAAAAAAGGGGAACACTTCCATCTGAAGGAAGGCGGCCTGATCGGATCGGTTGCCGAAGTCGTGATTCGAAAATCCGGAAAGCCCGTCCTCGTCACCCCGGAGTCCTATCGCGAAATCGAAAGCATGGGGCTGGCCTATGACGGCAGTCCTTCCGCCAAAAAAGCGCTGTCGCTTTCCCTGAATCTTTCCGAAAAAGCCCAATGGCCGATCACCGTCCTCGTCGTCAGTTCGGACGCGGCAAAAGCGGCGGATTTGTCCGCGCAGGTTGAAAACATGGCGCAGCAAGGCGTGGCGGACTGTGAAGTCATCGTCTCTTCCGGAAAGGAATCCGAGGAGATTCTGAAATTCATCAAGCAGGGTTCCGTTGAACTGATGGTGATGGGCGCCTACGGACACAACCGCGTGCGCGAATGGCTGCTGGGAAGCACCACCTCCACCATTCTTCAGAAAAGCCCTATTCCGGTGCTGCTGATCCGCTGAAAAGAGCCGCCGCCGCGTTTTTCAAAGGCTCCAGCGCGTCATAGCGGGTCAGATCATACTGAATCGGCGTGAGGGTGACATAGCCCGCGGCAAGCGCTCCGACATCCGTTTCGATGTCGTGCGCCCCTTCCGCTTTCTCTCCCGACATCCAGTAGTAAACATGATCGCGCGGGTCCACGCGCTTCTCGAAGGTCTCGATGGTCCGGCCCTTTCCCTGGCGCACCACCGCGATGCCCCGGATTTTCTCCGGCGGAAGAAAGGGTATGTTGACATTGAACGCACCGGCGGCAAAGAGAGTGTCGGCGGCGATAAGCCGGACCAGTTGACGGGCCGTTCGCGCCGCAAACGAAAAATCCGCTTCCCGGTGCGTGTCGAGAGAGACGGCCATCGATGTTACGCCCATCATGGCCGCCTCCGTCGCGGCGGAGACGGTTCCCGAATAAATCAGATTATTGCCGCAGTTGGCGCCGCGATTGATGCCGGAAACCACCATGTCCGGCCGCCAGCCCGCCAGTTCCTTGATGCCGATTTTCACGCAGTCCGCCGGCGTTCCGCAGACGGCATATCCCAGAAATCCGCCGCCCTTGGCGGCGCTGCGGACCATCAGCGGACGGGAAAGCGTGATGGCGTGCCCCACGGCGGACTGTTCTGTCTCCGGCGCGACAATCAGGCATTCGGCATCCTTGGAGAGCTCTTCGTAAAGAGCGGCCAGCCCCCGCGCGTAAATCCCGTCGTCATTCGTCAATAAAATTCGCATCTCATCACTCGTCGCTCGCAGGGAGCGGTCGCGACCATCCTTACGGGTGGCAAGCCGTTCCCTACATTCAGCCTATCGCCCATTGCCTATGACCTATTACCTCTTTTTTTCTATCCACCATCCACTATTCACTATCCGTCCCTACCGGACCTGCACAATTTCCCCGTCCTGCACCTTCAAAATCAATGCCTCTTTTTGCGCCACGCGGCCGCCGCCGAAAGAAATGACGCCCGTGGCGCCTTGAATATCCTTCGTCGCCAGCAGCGCCTGCGCAAACCCGTCGCGGGTTTCAATTTCGGGATCCTCCAAAATATTCAGGACCAGTCTCATCGTGTCATAGGCCAGCGCTTCCATCGTCTGCGGCTCACGGTTGTAAACGGCCCGGTAGGCATCCGCAAAATTCACGGTTTCCGCCGCCAAACCGCGGGCATAAAAGCTGTCCGCGAAAAAAGCCCCTTCCATGTATCCGTTTCCCTTGCGCAGCAGGTCGGGCGTATTCCACAAACTGGTCCCGAAAATCCTTATCTTCCTGACATTGTAAAAAGCAAGCTGCGCCGTGATCATTCTCGCACGAAAAGCCGAATCCGGAATAAACAGGCCTTCGAGTTCCGCCGGCATTTCTTCTTCGCCCCGGGCGTCCGGGAATCTCGATGCCTTGTCCTTTTTCCCGACGAGTTTTTTAATCTGCTGCCTGAAGTCGGTCTGCGCCATGGGGTACGCAACCGACCGCGCAACCCTGCCCCCGTTTTTGTGAACGTCGGCGCAAAAAAGCCGGTTCATCCCCTCTCCGTATTCATCCCCGGGATACAGGGTGCCGAACACGTTGATCCGCAGCTCGTTTACCGCATAATCCGCCAGGGCTTCCGCCTGCTGCTCCGGCGTCAGAAAATGCTGAAACACCTGGTCGCCCGCCTTCGTGACGCCCTCTTTGGGCGTGATCAAAATCACCGGGACCCGCCGTTGCTGGGCCTCCACGGCGGCGGCTTCCGCCTCGGCGGCGCCGGAAACAGCGATGATCGCCACGACATTTTCCCCGTCGGCCAGATGGGCGATCGCTTTTTTCATCATGGCCGGATCGGCGCCTGAGTCGGCGGTGACGATTCCCGGGGAAAACGGAGAACGGGCCCTGAACTGCCGCGCGGACAGCATGACGGCATCTTTCGCCTTTTTCCCCTCACCGGCAAAACGTCCGCTCAGCGGAAAAGCGCAACCGACCGTATGGCGTTTCACGGATTCGGAAGACGCGCCTGCGCTCATCGGCTGCTGCGTAAATCCCAAAAGCAGCAGGGACAGAACAAAAACGGACATGGCCGACAGACAAGAATCATTCATGACGATTTCCCCTTCTACGGGGATGCTACAATATTTTTGCGGCAAAAAAAAGCCCGAAGCCGCGTCACGCGGCTTCGGGCCCGTTTTCTCACGATTTATTTTTTCACTTCTTCAAAATCCGCGTCCACGACATCGTCGTCCTTCTTGCCGGCAGACGCATCAGCGCCCGCGGCTCCCGCACCGCCCGCCGCGCCCGGTCCGCCGGCGCCGCCCGCGGTCTTGGCGTACATGGCTTCCGCCAGTTTGTGCGACACGTTCATCAGTTCGTCCTGCGTCTTCTTGATCGCGTCGAGATCGTCGCCTTCAATGGCCTTCTTCACTTTGGCGATGGCGTCTTCAATCCTGGATTTCTCCGACGCATCCACTTTGTCGCCGAACTCCTTGATGTTCTTTTCCACGGAATAGACCATCGTATCGGCCTGGTTTCGGGCCTCGATCAGCTCCTTGCGGCGCTTGTCGTCTTCCGCGTGCATCTCCGCGTCTTTGACCAGCTTTTCAATTTCCGCTTCGGACAGTCCGCTGGACGCGGTGATTTTGATGCTCTGCTCCTTGCCGGTGCCGAGGTCCTTGGCGCCGACATGAACGATGCCGTTGGCGTCAATGTCGAAGGTCACTTCAATCTGCGGCACGCCGCGCGGCGCGGGCGGAATGCCCACCAGCTCAAAGCGCCCCAGCGTCCGGTTGTCCCCGGCCATCTGGCGTTCGCCCTGCAGCACGTGAATGCTGACCGCAGGCTGGTTGTCCGCCGCCGTCGAAAAGATCTGGCTTTTCTTGCTGGGAATGGTCGTGTTCTTTTCAATCAGCCGCGTCATCACGCCGCCCAGCGTTTCAATGCCCAGTGAAAGCGGGGTCACATCCAAAAGCAGAACGTCTTTGACGTCGCCCGCCAAAACACCGCCCTGAATGGCCGCGCCAACCGCCACGACTTCGTCGGGATTGACGCCCTTGTGAGGCTCCTTGCCGAAAATCTCCTTCACCTTCTGCTGAACGCGCGGCATGCGGGTCATGCCGCCGACCAGAATCACCTCGTTGACGTCCCTGGGGGAAAGACCCGCGTCTTTGAGCGCGGTCTGGCAGGGCCCGGTGACCTTGTCGATCAGGTCCTCCACCAGCGATTCGAGCTTGGCCCGCGTCAATTTGATGTTCATGTGCTTGGGACCCGACGCGTCCGCCGTGATAAACGGCAGGTTGATGTCCGTCTCCATCGTGGTGGAGAGTTCCATCTTGGCCTTTTCCGCCGCTTCTTTCAGCCGCTGCAGCGCCATCTTGTCGGTCCTGAGATCGATGCCCTGGTCCTTCTTGAACTCCGCGACCAGATAATCCATGACGCGCTGGTCGAAATCCTCTCCGCCCAGATGCGTATCGCCGTTGGTCGATTTGACTTCAAACACGCCGTCGCCCAGCTCCAGAATGGAAATATCAAAGGTTCCGCCGCCCAGGTCAAACACGGCGATTTTTTCATCCTTCTTTTTGTCCAGGCCGTAGGCCAGCGCCGCGGCCGTCGGCTCGTTGATGATGCGCAAAACGTTCAGACCGGCGATCTTGCCCGCGTCCTTGGTCGCCTGGCGCTGCGAATCGTTAAAGTAAGCCGGAACCGTGATGACGGCATCGTTGACTTTCTCGCCCAGGTAATCTTCCGCCGTCTGCTTCATTTTGGTGAGAATCATCGCGGAAATTTCCGCCGGGGAGTAATTCTTGCCCCGCACGGTGACCTGCGCGTCGCCGTTGGCCGCTTCCGTGATCTTGTAGGCGGATATTTTCACGTCGTACTGAATCTCTTTGGAGTTATATTTTCTGCCGATCATTCTTTTCACGGCATAAACGGTGTTTTCCGAGTTGGTGATCGCCTGCCTTCTGGCCACCTGGCCCACCAGGCGTTCGCCGCTTTCCGTGATGGCAATGACGGACGGCGTAGTGCGGTTGCCTTCCTGATTGGCAATCACGACCGGGTCGCCCCCTTCCATAATCGCCACGCACGAGTTGGTTGTTCCTAAATCAATTCCGATAATCTTTCCCATGTTATTCCTCCTTATTCTCCATTGGCCTCTTGGTTTTTCCACCCGTCGCTTTTGCCGGTATTTTTGCACACGCAGACCCTCGACGGCCGGATCAGCCTGCCGTTGAGCAGATAGCCTTTTTCCATCTCACTGACCACCTGATTGTCTTCATGATCCGGGCTTTCCATCTGCATCAGCGCTTCATGGATATTGGGGTCGAAATTCACCCCTACACTTTCAATTCTCTCCACGCCGTGCTTTTTCAGGCAGCACAGAAGCTGTTCCTGAATCAGCGCCACGCCGTCGCGGAACGCCTGCGCGTCGTCCGTGTCCTTGTGCTCCAGCGCGCGGTCCAGGCTGTCCAGAAACGGCAGGATGTCCCTGATCAAATCCTCCTTGCCGTATTTGACGATGTCGGCGCGCTCCCTTGCCGCCCGCTTCCGGTAGTTGTCCAGATCGGCCGCGGCCCGCAGGTAGCGGTCGTAATTTTCTTTGGACTCTTTTTCCCTCGCGGAAAGCTCATTCTTCAGCGCGCTTACATCATCCGGACAAAACGGGGTTTCCTGTTCTTCCGCCTGAACCTTTTCGCCGGTTTCGATTTTTATTTTTTTCTCAACAGTTTCTTTTTTTGTCTTCACTTCCGCTCCTGAAACTTATGATTTGAGATCCGGCTTCTGGAATAATTTGATGTCCACCAGTTCGCAAATCGCGTGGCCGACGGTGATGTGCGTTTCCTGGATTCGCGCCGTGCTGCCGGAGGAGACGTTCAGCGAAAAATCCGCCATTTTTGCAATCGGCCCGCCGTCTTTTCCCGTGAGCGCAAACGTAATCATCTCCATCTTTTTGGCGGCCTCCAGTCCCTTGAGAACGTTTGGCGAATTGCCGCTGGTGCTGATTCCCCAGGCCACATCGCCCGCCTGTCCCAGCGCCCGGATCTGTTTGGCAAAAATTTCCGAAAAATCGTAATCGTTGCCGATGCTGGTGATGATGGACGTGTCCGTCGTCAAAGCAATTGCCGGCAGCGGCGGCCTCTCGATGATAAAGCGGTTGACGAATTCCGCGGCAATATGCTGAGCGTCCGCGGCTGAGCCTCCGTTGCCGAAAATGAGGATTTTATTGCCCGCCTTCAAAGCCGTGGTCAGAACCTCGATAACATTGACCAGATTCACCAGATTGTCGTTTAGAAACGCCTCTTTGACCCTGCAGCTTTCCCGAAATAATTTGACCACATGATCTTTCACGGCAATTTTTCCCCAGTTCCTTTTAAAAACACCTGCTTAAAGCGGCCTTAATATAAGAACGGGCTCATGACGTGTCAAGGGCGGAAGGTCCGGCAAAGCCCCCCTTGACAACAAAATTTTCATCCCTATATTTTGAGCAAGAGAGCAAAATAGGCAATGAGAGCAAATGCTTACAAAAACAAGTCAAGGAAAGGAGGAAAGTTTATGTTCACCCCTGGTATATGGAGATTTCGAAGATTGTCCGACACGATGCCGGAAATGTTGAACCTGCAGCGGGAAATGAACCGGCTTTTTTCCAACATGGGACAAAAGTCGCCTCAGGAATATCCCGCGGTCAACATCTGGGAAAAAGGCGGTTCGGCAGTGATTACAGCGGAGCTTCCCGGAATTGATCCTGAAAAGCTGGACATTTCCGTATCCGGAGACACGGTAACCATTTCCGGCGAGGCGCTTCGGGAAACGCTGGCCGAAGGCGAAATCTATCTGCGTCAGGAAAGAGGCATCGGAAACTTCAAGCGCAATATTCAACTGCCCTTTCAGATCAACGCGCAGGAGGTCGAGGCCCGTTACGAAAAAGGAATTCTGGTTATTGTGCTTCCCAGAGTAAAAGAAGATTTACCCAAGAAAATCAAGATTCAATAGCGGAAAGGAGGTCTAAGTCCATGTTAGAAAAAGATATTCAGAAAACAGAAAACGTATCCGCAACGGAACGCATTCGCAACGTCAAAACGTTCGTGCCGCGCGTCGATATTTATGAAAATAAAGATTCCCTCTTTTTGCTGGCCGACATGCCGGGCGTCGATGAAAATACGGTGGACATTGAACTCGAGAAAAATGTTCTAACCATCACTGGGCGCGTTGAAAACGGACATGTCAAGGACGCGGCGATGATGTACTCCGAGTATGAAATCGGCGACTATGAAAGGGTGTTCACCCTGTCGGACCGGATCGACCGGGATAAAATCGTCGCCACCGTCAAGAACGGCGTTCTGAGACTGGAGCTGCCGAAAGCGGAAGAAGTGAAACCGAAAAAGATTGCGATCAAGGCGGCATAACGTAGTGGATGGTAAACAAACAGGCGAGAGGCCATGGGCGATAGGCAAGAAGTGAAAAGCGGAAAGTGATGAGTGAAAAGAGAGGCGAGGGGCCATAGGTCAGAGGTAATGGGTAATAAGGGAAAAGCTCATGGCTCATACCTTTCGATTTGATTAGGGTAACAATACAGCGTGTCATGATGAGCCTGTCGAGTGGTGAGCTTGTCGAACCATGACAGTGCCCGACGCCGACCCTTTAGATCCAAAAGAAAGGAGGATATGATGATGAGAATAAAAAATCTGCTGCCCACCATTGCAAGGCCTGCGGCAAGAGATGACGATCATCCCTTCTATTCTTTGCAGCGCCAAATGAATAGTTTGTTTGATGATTTCCTTGCCGGATTTGAAGCCGCGCCGCGCGCGCTTTCCGCCGGAGGATTCGGAGCGTTCATCCCGTCGGTGGACGTCAAGGAAAGCGACAAGGATTTTGTGATCCGCGCGGAGCTTCCCGGCGTGGAGGAAAAAGATATTGAAGTAACGATCACCGGCGATTCAGTAACAATCAAAGGCGAAAAGAAGGAAGAAAAGGAAGACAAGGGGAAAAATTATTACTACATGGAGCGCTCTTACGGCTCTTTCAACCGCGTGATCCCTCTGGCCGGGGAAACCGACGCGAACAAGGCGTCCGCCGGCTTTAAAAACGGCGTCCTGAACATTTGCATTCCGAAAATCCAGTCGGCTAAAGCCAAAGGGACCAAGGTTCCCATCAAAGCGGGGTAGAAGAAGGCTGAAGTTCAAGACAACATGGATTACCGCCGCCCTTCACCTGACGGGCGGCGGTTTTTTTACTCGTTGCTTTCTTGTTGCATTTCCCCGCCCGGACTGCTAAATCCGCGGCAGGAAAAACGACAGGAACCTGTTTTATGAATACGAACGTCCCCGAAAAATATCCGCGCGTTCAGGAAATCTCCGACGCCCAGCGCATCCGCATCGTCAAAGAGATTTTCTCCACCGTGACCGGAAAATACGACTTTTTAAACCGTCTGCTGAGCCTTCGGCGCGACGTGGCCTGGCGCAAATTCGCCGCAAAAAAAATGCGGTTCTTTCAAACACGGCGGTATCTGGACGTCGCCTGCGGAACGGGGGATCTTTCAATTGCGGCGGCCCACATGCATCCGGATATTTCCGTCACCGGCCTTGACTTTGTCAACGAGATGGTGGCGGCGGCCAAAGATAAGGTTCAGAAGAAAAACCTTGCCGGACGGATTCAAATCATGGAAGGCGACGCCCTTCATCTGCCTTTTGAAGACAACCGCTTCGACGTCGCGGGCATCGCCTTCGGCATCCGCAACATTCCCGACCGCGCCCGCGCGCTTTCCGAAATGCTTCGCGTCGTCGTCCCCGGCGGACAGGTCATGATTCTGGAGATGACCTTTGTCCAAAACCGTTTTTTCAAATGGATTTATTATGTTTATCTGAATTTTCTGCTGCCCGCGTTTGCAAAAATCTTTTCCAAAAACCCCGCCGCCTACACCTACCTGGCCGATTCCATCATGAATTTCCCGTCTCCCGGACAATTTGCAAAAATTCTCGAAGAAGCGGGCATGGTCCATGTGGAAAAATATTCCCTGACCTTCGGCATCACCTGGCTGCATGTGGGAAGAAAGGCAATGGGCAATAGGCTATAGGCTATGGGCTATAGGATTTGTTGCCTATGGCCTATCGCCCCTGGCCCCTCGCCTGTTTCTCACACATTCGTCGGAATGGAGCGTTCGATGTTGCCCAGCGCCGATTCGGCCGCCCGGGCCAGCTCCTCGTCATGATCATGATTCAGCGCGAACACGCGGAAGTGCCGGACGCGGGCCGGAATGAACCGGTAGATTTCATTGAGCGGTTCGGGTGACGTTTTGCCCGTGACGGGATTGAAGATATTGATGCGTTTGCCCGGTTCGGCGATCGGATTGAGCGGACGCGGGTCCTGCGTGGCAACGTCCACGCGAAACGGCAGGCGCTGAAGCGAGGCGGGCAGGCATTCCCGAACTCTCGCCTCATAGTTTTGGGCGCCGACAAACTCCGTCCCCCGCTGCATCGAATCGACGGAGATTTCGGCGGCAAAAGACATCTTCCACTTCAGCCGCCTTGCAAAAATCTTCCGCCACTCCAGAGCCAGTTTTTTGCGGCGCGCGTCTTTGACGGAAAGCCAGCCCCGCACCTCGCTGAACAGCGACCACTCGTCGCAGCCCAGGTATGCGTCAAGATGCTTTGATGGATTTTCCGGATACATCAGGCGCAGCGTTTCGGAAAAAATTTCCTGCAGGTGCAGATCCAGCGCGCGCGTCGTGCGGTGAAAATACACGTTGCTGTAGAGATTCAGGCGGGCGTTGAGAAAGCGCCGAAGCGCCGAGATGCCGGATTGATGAAGCGCGAGGCCGTCTTTGGTGAAAAACGTGTAGTAGCGCAGGCGCGGCACATCGACCATGTCGAGCGAAAAGCCGGTCATGTACGCATCGCGCTGAACATAGTCCAGGTTATCGACCGTATAGATGCCGGAAAACAACTGGCGCAGCCAGACCAGCCAGCGCGGCTGCCGGGGCTCCTCGCCTTCGCCCGGCATTTTGATCAGAAAGGCCACCTGCCGCGGATCAAGCTTTTCCCCTCGGGCGAAAGGTCCGGAAGGGCTGCGGGAAATCTTTGAAAGGAGAGCCCCCAGCTTCTTCACGATGATCTGCCGGCCCATATCCTCGTGCGTCAGGTCCCAGTCGGAAAGATAATGCTCGTCAAAAAAATGGCCGAAGGGTCCGTGCCCCACGTCGTGCAGCAGCCCCGCGAGACGAAGCAGTTCCTCGACGTAATGCATCGACGGAACATCCCGGCACACTTCCTTGAGGCTGGGGTAAAGATGACGGGCAAATTCTCCGGCGACATGCATGGCGCCCAGAGAATGCTGAAAACGGGTGTGCTCCGCCGCCGGATAAACCCAGCGGGCGCTCTGCAGCTGGTAAATGCGCCGAAGCCTCTGCAGCCAGGGAGAGTCGATGATGTCCTTTTCCGTTTTTTCCGCGGGGTCGGACTCCCGGGGCGCCGTGAAAAACGCATAGGAGTGGATCGGATCGGCTATCAGCGCCATTCCGTCATACACGTTGGAGGAAGAATCTTTTTCTTTCATGGCCGTGTGTTTACAATATTATAACTTAAAGATCAAATTGAATGATGCAGGATTCACCATCCACCATTCACCACAGCGGGTCTAAAGACCCGCACTACGTTTTGCTCGTCACTCATCACTCGTTGCTCGTTGCTCGTTGCTCATTGCTCATCGCTCATCGCTCGTCCCTCTTCTCACTTCCCGTTGACAGATTTTCGCAATATGGTATTCAGACGGCCGCAGGACACACACACAACTTTCTTGCGGAGCGATTTTTCATGAAGACTTTTTTTGATCCCGCGTCCATTGCCGTCATCGGCGCGAGCCAACGCGAAAACAGTCTGGGCAGCCAGATTCTCGTCAACCTCGGCCTGGGCTTCACCGGCACCGTGTATCCCGTGAACCCGAATTACGCCGAGATCCGGTCCCTGCCCTGCTATGCGACGGTGGAAGACCTTCCCGGCCCGGCGGATCTGGCCATCATCATCGTCCCCGCGCCTTTTGTCCCCGAAGCGCTTGCCGCCTGCGGGCGCAAGGGCATTCGGCGCGTCATCATCGAAAGCGCGGGCTTTGCCGAAACCGGCCCCGCGGGCCGCGCGTTGCAGGAGCGCTGCCTTGCCGTCGCCCGGAAAGCGGGCATCCGCCTCTGGGGGCCCAACTGCATGGGCCTGGTGGACATTCCCCGGAAATTCTTTTTTACGTTCATGCACCCCAACATTCACCGGGACGGCCTGATCGCCGGGCGCATTTCCATGGTCGTGCAGAGCGGCATGCTCTCCGCCGGGTTCCTGGCCGACCTGATGAGCGAGCGCGCCATGGGCATCGCCAAAGCCTGCTCCATCGGCAACAAAATGGACATCGACGAATGCGACCTCCTGGAATACCTTCTGGAAGATGATGAAACCGACGCCATCGCCCTGTATCTGGAATCCATCGTGAGGGGGCGCAGGTTTCTGGAGCTGGCGGATGGGGCTAAAAAGCCGATTGTCCTGCTCAAGGGGGGCAAAAGCAGATCCGGCGCGAAGGCCGCTCTTTCGCACACCTCGAGCCTGGCCGGGAATGCGAGGCTGCAGGATTCGCTCCTGTCGCTGGCCGGCGTCACGCTCGCGCGGGACTTTCACCAGATGATGGAAGTCACGCGGGCGCTGGCCATGATCGGCCACACGCCCGAGCAGTGCCGAACGGCCATTTTGACCTTCAGCGGCGGCGCGGGAATTTTGTCCTGCGATCTTGTTGAAGAGCAGGGTCTTCATGTTGCCGATCTTTCCGCTTCGACCAGAAAGGAACTGGCCCAAATCTTTCCCGACTGGATGCCTGCCGAAAACCCCGT
>Ga0209718_1000511_pt1 | contig 52000 bp, 37 predicted proteins | sample AD_JPNAS1_MetaG_FD_184420 | JGI IMG/M metagenome (GOLD analysis project Ga0209718, IMG submission 184420) | Active sludge microbial communities of municipal wastewater-treating anaerobic digesters from Japan - AD_JPNAS1_MetaG (SPAdes) (version 2) | ecosystem: Engineered > Bioreactor > Anaerobic...
AAGGGGGCCTGTGCCCAAAGACGGCACAAAAGCGTCCTAAACAACGATTTCATACACGAAAACGCCAGCTTTAACCATCACAACAACGAACATGGCATCGTCTGCGAGGGGAGTGGGGAAGGTCTAAGAGTGTTCCCAGTTGTTCTTTGGTTTGGATTATGTCTAGCTGGTGCTTTTCCAGCTGTTGAAGCGGTTGCACAGTCATGGATTATTCAACCAATTGAATCGAAGGCGCAATCAACTGATGACCTGTCTGCTGTCTTAGATGTTGGATACGCAGGCGTGTCCATATTGGATACGCAGGCGTGTCCATAGATGAACATACATCACGGCAGCTAAACAATTATTTGCTTACTAGTTTTGCTGCTGTAGGCTTTAAAGCGAAGTCAGGCTTCGGGGCCGGCTTAGGTGCTGGCTTAGGTGCCGAGTATATCGAATGGTTTGGTATGAACCTTGGTGGTGGGTATGTTTACCACACAGGTAGTTTCGGCAGAGTTGACCTACATATAAGCCACTATTAACTGGCCTAGTGTTTATTACACTGTGCTTGAGGCTAATGTTTTGCCGATTTACGGGATGGCCGGTGTGGGTGGACGCCTTGGATGGCGAAAGGCCTTTGGTAAAGCTGAAATACGCGTAGGGCTGCGGTGGGGATTCGCTTATTGGCTGGGTGGTACACTTGATTCTGATGATGAGTTTGATTACGACAAATGGGGGGACAGTAGGAATGCTTTTTGGTATGGCTCAGATTTAACACCCCATTTTCAGATCCTTGGCCGTTTTAGCCATGGACATTCGGCATAGGTATAGACATCCCTATTTATTTGGGTGTTTTTACTGATTATCACAGTTCCAATTACTATGATTACCCTCCGGGAGAATTCACCAGCGGTATTCACATCTACCTGCGCTGGTCCGTGTTCTAGTTGGCTCCCAAATGCTCTAAATCGGTGGGGCGGTGAAGCCGTGGCCTATTACTTCGGTTACGTCGTGGACGAAGGTGAAGGCCTTGGGGTCGATGTCTTTTACTATTTTGGTGGCGCGGGCTAGTTGGCGGGTGTTTAGGACTATCATGACGACTGGGCGTGGTTCGCCGGTGAAGGCGCCGTTGGCCTGCAGGATTGTTGCTCCGCGGTCTAGCTTGTCCATTAAGGCGCTTGATACTGCTTGAGGATTGGAGGTGACCGTCAGCATCGCTTTGTTGGCGTTCAGACCTATGATGGTCTTGTCGACTACTACTGATTCGATTGCTATGACTACCACGGTGGCTAGGGCCGGCTCCAGGCCGTAAATTACCGCCAGGACAAGCACCACCGAGGCATTTAGGATGAACATTAAAACGCCCAAGTTAATGGATGTGGTCTTGCGAAGCGCTGCAACTATTACATCGGTGCCGCCTTGTGAGCACCTAGCCTTAAAAACCAGGCCCATGCCAAGACCTGTGACCGCTCCTCCAAAAATCAGGTTTAAATACAGGTCCTTGACTGGATTCCAGGCGATCAACGGTTCCAAAGCCCACAAGGCGACGGACAAACCGGCCATTCCAAGCAGGCTTCCAACCAAAAATTCCTTATCCACCTTTTTGCGAGCCAACAGGAAGATTGGGGTGTTCAATAAAAACAACCAAACTCCAGTTGGGATGGGCGTCAGGTACGCCATCAGCATCGCAAGTCCAGCCACCCCTGCTGTAACCAGATGTGCAGGTGCCAAGAAAAGCTGAATCCCAGCCGCGGAAATGATGGAACCAACAGCCAAAAGGGCTATTTGGTGAACCCGGTCCTTAGTAATCCTGAACTTCATTTAAGCTTTATCTCCCATGGCAAAACCGATTGCCCACTAGGTCCTGATTGGTCGGCCCTGTCAGCCAAGCTGGTTATACCCGCCTTCTTGGCCTACAATCGGCCAGCCTTAAGTTAAGGCGCAAAGTGATATTGGGAAGAGCCTGATTTGATCTGTTACTCGCAGTTTGGAGGACTATTGCATGCTTGAAGTCACGCCCGGTGCTCTTGAGCGACTAAAAACCATCAAAGCCTTTGCCCTAGATATGGATGGGACCGTTTATCTGGGTTTAAGGGTGTTGCCCGGTTCCCACGATTTTGTGAAGCTGTGTCAGGATAATCACATCCCGTTTGCGATGTTAACCAATAACTCGTCAAGAAGCAGGAAAGAGTACTCAAAAAAGCTTGACACAATGGGCCTGCATGTTGGTGAAGAGGGCGTTATGACCTCTGGGGAGGCCACCATTCGATACCTGCATCGAGTGCATCCTGGCAAGAAGGTCTATCTGGTGGCTACCCCCTCGTATGAGCAGGAAGTCATCGAAGGTCGCGTCAACTTGGCCAAGGGGCGTGATGACGCCGACCTGACAGTGCTGTCCTTTGATACCACCTTGACCTTTCAAAAGCTGGTCGTCTTGTGTGACATCGTTAGAGATGGCAAGCCATACATCGCGACGCACCCAGACTTTAACTGCCCAGTTGATGGCGGTTACATCCCAGATGTAGGGTCGTTTATGGCCTTAATCAAAGCCTCTACTGGGCGTGAAGCAGATGAAATTATTGGTAAACCTGGCAAGATGATGGTCGCCGCCCTTTGTGAGCGATGGGACCTGCCTGCTGAAAAAATTGCCTATGTTGGTGACCGCCTTTACACCGATATTGCAATGGCCGAATCTTCAGGGATGCTGGGGATTTTGGTGCTGTCTGGTGAGACAAAGCTGCAAGACCTGGAAACATCTGAGCACCAGCCAGACCTGGTAGTAAGAGGGCTTGACGAACTGGTCGAATTGCTTGGCGCTGGCCTATAAAATCTGCCACGATAGACGCAAGACTAGGCGATGTTCAGTTTGCAGGTACGCAGATCTGTCACGATCCAGTAACATCTTGAAGATATAGTTAAAAGACACGAACGAAGCAAGCCTAAGACCGACGTTGCTTTGCCAATCAACAATTGGATTCTTCCAGTCGGTGACAGGTTCCAGCAGTTCAAGTTCCGTGGTTGCCACCACCCATCTGGTGATACGCAAGGAGGCGACAATAGTCCCTTCAATTCCATACTGTTTGGCGTCGCTCATCTTCAAAATGTTGAGCACCCCGTCCGTTCCAGATGCACGCAGGGTATAAAGCCCACGATTGAACAGCATTCGCCCACCAAATCCCAAGCGGATGTTTGCATCAAACCAGTTCGAAGCGACTGCTATAAATCCAAGACCAACACCGCCTTTAATTTCGCTGGGTGCCAACGGGTCTGAAAGCCTGAATTTGCCTTGATGCACCCCATGATTGGCGACTACGCGGTCACTTCGATCAACTTCGATAATCTCGGTTGGCGATTCAAGATAGGTGGTGCCTGGAAAAAGGGCCGTTTGGGTGCTGACTCTGATGTATGGCCCAAACCAAGGGACTACTCGATACACATAAACGGTCCCAAATTTCAGTTCATCCAGGTCCTTTTGAAACGATGTTCCGGGCAGCTTTACCTGCTTTTCTTCAAGCTTTAACCTGGTATAAACATAGTGTTTTTGGGGTTTATATTGCAGCAGAAAATCAACAAATCCGCCCAAGGTGAAACCAAAGCCTGACCGAAATCCCACCATGTCGGAGCGTCTGTTTACTTCGGCATCACCGCCAAGCACCAAGTTGATTCTTAAGTCCTTGTTTTTTATCAACCGGTCTGGCAGTTCAACTTCACCAGCCCCCAAAAAGACACCTGTTTCCCTTTCAATTACAAGGGTTATGTCGATCTGTTCACCTGGTGCCAGGCGAAAGGTGAAAAAGTCACGTCGCGCCTGAAAGTTGGCTCCTGAACGAATCAGCATGTATTTACCAGGTGCTAAAATCCAGGTCCGTTCCTCATCGCCAAGCTCAACATCGGCCCCCAAACCAACCCCCAAAGATTGGCGCTTCGGCAGGGCGAGCAGTTCGTAGCTGCCGCGAAAAGGGGTAAACCGCTCATCGACGATGCGAACAACGACCGCCCCCCAAGTCGGTGGAACGACGGTGGTTTGTCCCTCCTTGACCAGCACTTTGCGCTTCAGCCGCTGTTCTGGCGGGCCAGACCCAAGCTGCACATCGTAGACACCAGGGGTAACTATGGCCCGTCGCCCAGTTGAAACGGTTTGCAGAAGCTTTCCATCCTTGTAGACCAAGTAGGGCGGCTCCAGGCGTGGGTCTGTCATTGCCGGCACAAAAATCGCGCCCTGAGCAGGTGGAATCAAGGTTGGATCAGCCGCCAGCTGTTCATCTGGAGGTGGAGCATCCCAGGTTTCTGTCCTTGCCCTGGATTGGTGCGCCGCTTGGGCTTGAAAAACCCAGCAAGTCACAAGGGCAAACGCCAGTAAACCTGATTTACCCCTCATCTGGCCGCTCCGGTTCGGGTGGTAGCTCGACAGGTGGCCCATCAGGAACGATTAGCAACTCATCCCAGTTGGGTGCCCCTGGATATGTGCGCTCGCCCTCAGGTTTGGGCTGAGCGGGCGCTATCTTTACCGTATCTGGCGTTTCGTCATCGCCCCCCGATGGCCGAGGCACGTTCAGGGTCACAGGCACGTTACGGTCCGTACTGATGACTCTATCCAATTCTGCGGTAATGTGTTCCATTTCCTCGGCCAGGATCTGGGACAACGCCCGGACAACATACACCGGCTGCTTTTCATATACCTTCCGCTTGCGGTCAAAGTGGTATGTCCACAACACAATCTTGTCTCTAAAGCGTACCAACTGAAAACGCATCTCCAGATGTCCATACCAGACAGGCCCAGAGTCGTACTCTTCGACCGCCAAGACTTCCGCCGACAATTCATAATCTGGATAGCGTTCACCATATTCCTGGGTCACATCGCCCGCCAACCGCGATGCCTCAAGATGGCTAAGTACCAGTTCCCGCAGCATCTTTTGGGGTTTTGCCGCCCAAAGTTGGTACGCATAGTACTGGAATTCAAAAGGCGACTGACGATAAACAATCTGGGGACGGTCGTAGGGCAGCCCGACCGAAAACGGCTTCACACGCAACTGAATGGAATGTAAAGGAGGCCGTGATAGGGTCGCGTTGTCCCGATTGATTGGATAGCTCAAAGTATAGTAACGACGAGGCGGGGTGGTTCTGCAACCAGACATCACGGTAAGGATTGCTAGAAGGACTATGCAGCCCATGGCGGTAACCAAACGAATTCCAGTAGTTCCAGTTGCCACCTTCATCATTTCTTCCTTTCTTTTTCCTCGGATCCACCCAGCAACAGTGACGGGTTTTCACGGATTAATCTTGAAAACTCGGTCAGGTTTTCCAAGGTTTCCTGCAGGTATGCCAAGCTTGCAAAAACGTCTTCACGACCGCGCAAAATGGTCAGCTCTAGGACATCTGAAACACGCTTGGCTGAACTGACCAACTCTTTGGTTTGAACAGCGACCTCCGGGATATTCGCCTTATCTGTGGCTGTTTTAAGCTCTCCTGTTATTCTTTCCAGGTTGGCGACTATCTTTCGCACCTGCTTCGGGTCAACTTCCTTCGAGACCCCCTCTGATATTTCCCTAACAGCTCGAACGGCGCGTTTTGTATCCTCTTCCACGACCGCCAACGTCTTGTCCAATCGCTCCACCGAGCCGCCCAAAGTAGTCGTTATTCTTAAGACATTTTCGCGGTTATCTTCAATTACCCCGCGGGTGCTGACCACCAGCTCGTCGATGTGAGCAAGCAAGTCATAAAACTGGTCTCGCCGCTCATCGGTGGTGTAAGTTCCAATCTGATTAACGACGATTTCAATCTTTTCAGCTATTGATTCCGCCTTTCCTGTCAGACGGTCAAAAATCGATTCACCTGCGGCAATCTCACCACCTGGTTTTACAAACTCGGTTGCTGATGTTCCGCCAGTCAGTTCTATGAATTTCAGGCCGGTTATCCCAGCCAAGTTAACAACTGCTTTTGTATCGGTTTTAATGGGTGTCCCACCATCAAGCTGCACGGTTACTATCGTTTCCGTCAGGTCATCGCGATTAATCTTGATGCTGTCGACGCTGCCAACCCTGACGCCGTTGTACTTGACCTGAGCACCTGGTTCCAGTCCGGACAAAGACATGTGGTACCTGATGATATAAGTGTCCTTCTTATCCAGTAGTCTCATCCCGGTCAATGAAACCAGGGTGACAACGAAGAGCGCAAGGGAGGCAAAAACAAAGATTCCCAAGCGTACTTTTTGTGCGCGGGTGATCATCCACCCTCCTGTAAGACATCAAGCAAAGACTTCGCTCCAGCAGGCATTCCAGGCAAGCGTCTGGCAAAGAAATTCGCCACTGCCTGGTTTGAACTGGCCTTTGCCCCTTCAAGGGTACCAGAATAGTGCAAAATTCCGCCATGTCCCAAGAAAACGACGTCATCTGCTATTGCGTCAATGCTGGCAAGTTCGTGTGTTACAACGATAACCGTCATTTTAAAGGTGTTTTTCAAATTTAGAATCAAAGCATCCAAATCGGCAGCCGTTTGAGGATCCAGCCCAGCAGATGGCTCGTCACAAAGCAGCACCTCGGGATCCAGCGCCATTGCCCTGGCCAATGCGGCTCGTTTTCGCATACCCCCCGACAGTTCCGAAGGTAACATTTTGCCGGTATGCCCAAGTCCAACCAAATCCAGCTTTAACTGGACGATTTTGTCGATTACATCCCTTGACAGGTTGGTATGAACAGTAAGCGGCAAGGCAATGTTTTCAGCAACCGTGATGGAATTCAGCATAGCGCCTTGTTGAAACAGCATACCGACCCTAGAAAGAGCTTGGGCCAGCTCATATTCGTCTAAATCTGCAAGTATCTGATTATTAATGGTTACTTCGCCTGACCATGGGGCCAGCAGACCAACGATGCACTTTAAAAGCGTGCTTTTGCCACAGCCGGACCCACCCACAATGGTTGTGATGCGTCCCTTGGTAAAGTCGATAGACAGATCGGACAGGACACGGTGACTGCCGTAGCCTGCTGTTAGATTCCTTACGCTGATGATTGCGTCTTTATCCATCTTGCCTATTAAAAGTAAAACAACAGGGAAAAGAAAGCGTCGGCAGCAATAACCAGGAAAATTGCCTGGACTACAGACGATGTGGTTGCAATACCAACGCCTTCAGCTCCGCCCTTAACTTGGAAGCCTCGGTGGGCTCCGACAAACACTATAATCCAGCCAAATGAAACGCTTTTTATCAAGCCAGTTAGCAGGTCCTTTACCCTCAAAGCGCCAATCAATTCGTTCATAAACACGCTTGCTGACAGGTCCAGATAGGTTATCGCGATGACAAAGCCTCCCATTATGCCAAGTAGGTCGGCTACGACGGTTAAAAGAGGCTGGGTAATCGTTATGGCCAGAAATCTGGGGGCTACCAGATAGCGAATTGGGTGGATACCCATGGTTTTTAAGGCATCAACCTCTTCAGTTATGGTCATGGTTGCGATTTCAGCAGCGGTGGCGGAGCCGATTCGACCAGCCAGCAAAATGGCGGTCATCAGTGGCCCCATCTCCGCGGTCATGGCGATTCCAACAAGGTCTGCTATGAAGATGTTGGCCCCAAATTGACGCAGCTGGGCAGCAGATTGCAGGGCAACGACCAAGCCGACCAGCAAGGAGACAAGCGCGATGATGCCAAGCGATTCAGACCCAATCCTGACCATTTGTTCAACGATGGCAGAGGCTTTGACCCTTTGTCGTGGTTTGAAAATACCTACGACGGTAAAGTGAACAGTGTCAACAAACAGGGCCAACAGCTGGACGGTGCCTTCCCACAACTTCAGCATCTGCTCGCCAAGTTTTTCAAATCCTGACGGCCCTTTTAGTAACGCACCCCTGTCTCCTAGGCCAATCCTAAAGACCAAAAGGGCTTCTTTGGCCGCTTGGCTGACCCCAACCAGCTTAAGCGAGCCTCCATCGGCAACTATTTGGTTGCCAAGGACCAAGCAAAAGGCGGCGCCAGCGCTATCCATGGATGTTACTTTGGTTAGATCCAATGTAAATTCAGAACCTTTGGCTGCTATCAACTGGGTGTTGATTCGTGCGTGCATTCCAGGTACTGAGGCGCGATCTACGTCACCTTCAATAACGATGGCAGTGTCTTTATCCATGCTTACGTCCTGACCCAAACAACCCTTGGTCTCGGACCTTGGTTAGCCAGCTATTTTGGGTTCTTATTAATCTCACTCTGCACTTTTTCCCCTTTTTTCCTGGCTACCACCTTACACAGAAGGACATAGATCGCGTTAGACAGCCTATTGAGGCCGTGCATCATAGCGTCAAGATTATCGGGCGTTAGGTGTGTTTCATCGCCGTGGGCGTCTGCTGCTGCAATTTCGCCATCACGGCATGCGGCACGCAGGAGATTCAGTTTCACCACTGTGGGGCCCATTGAAACGTCTGGGACAACCCACCCAACTCCAAAGAACTTCATGGTGTTATGGGACAAGCGGTGTAGCTCCTCGGCGTCGAAGCCTCCCACGGACAGTACTGGCATAGGCCTACCTGAAACCTCGGCGGCCATCACTTCGCGCAGGAACTTGAGCACGTCCTCAAGGTCGTGCACTACATCGGTGAAGCCCTCGGCTTGGGCGGAGATTTGGGCGTCAAGCACATACGCTTGGAGCATGTCTAGCTTGCCTCTGAACCTGATCGCGGGGTGCCCCTTTAGTACAAGCGATTGGTTGGTAAACAGGTGGGTGTAGGCATCTGGTTTAGCCGACAACTCAAGGCCACTTTCCAGGATCTTGTAAGGCAGTTCCCCACCGGTTTTTTTGGGCTTGGCGAAGCGCGATGTCAAACATTCGAGGTCTGGCCTAGGTGAGATTATCTGGGGCCTGGCAGCCAAGTCCAAGACTGTTTCCTGGAATGCCGCCGCTGCCGCTTCAACCGCCTCGATAGAGCCAGTCAAAAGGCCGCCTCCATAGTTGGTTTCCGATGGAGGGCCATAAAAGACGTTCAATTGAACTTCAGCGGCTTTCAGCGCTGCGTCAATTCCAATGGTGGCTTCAATAGGTGGGGCAATCAAATAGGCCATTGGAGTGCCAACTGGTACATCGGCCACTGAGGCCAAATATCGCCCAACCGACTGGATAACATGTGGGAAAAACGCCAGTTTTGCGGCCTCATCGGCAAAATAAAACCAGGCATACTTTTCGAGATAATCAAGGGCGGCTGAGATCCCACTGGCCACGATTTCTTCGTCGGTGGCGGCCAGGATTCCAATAATTTCACCAGACAAAGGCCCTGAAGCATGGGCTGAACCTGCGTAAAAGGATTTGGCGTAAACCACGTCCACTTCGGCGGCCTTGGTCGCTGCGTCCAACGCTGCATACAACGAATCATCAGCCGTACAGGTAATAATCCCGATGGAACGGTGGTGAGGCTGCAGGTTCAGGTCCTTTTCCAACTGGCGATCAACGTTTGGAATCGTCCTCAGGCCCAAGACTTTCGGTTTTATTGGTTCCAGGATCATCTTTTATTACCCGCCGATTGCATCAACACCTGTGCGTTTTTCACGCAGAGCCTTCAAAACGCCTTCAACCAATTGGTCAGCTGCTTCCAAGGGCGGCAACCCGCCAGAATGGATGTTGGAGACAACATTTCGCATGGCTTCGTTAAACTGACGCACCTTCATGTAGGTCACATAAGCGCCCATAGATTCAGCAGTTTTAAGCCCTGGTCGCTCGCCTACAAACAGCAGCAGCACTTCCGCTTTTGTAAGCCTAGCCACTTCGTCCGCGGCGACCACACGCCCCATGTTTACTAAAAACGGGGTGCCAACTCTGATGCCGGCCTTCGTTAAACCATCCGTAACTTTTGGCAAAATTATTGGCAGGTTAACGTTAAGAGCAGTGGCTGAAAGGCCGTCGCAGCACACTATTTGGACCTGAGGGGCGTTTATACCACGCTTTTGCACGATTTCTTTGGACTCGTCAGAAAGGCGCCGTCCCAGGTCAGGCCTGCGCAAATACTCGGCCCGATCCCTCGCGGCCGATGTAAGCGATACCAGCCCCAGGCTTGATGCGATGGTTTGATCAACTGATGAATCCACGGCGTCTTTTGCCGCAGCATGGTCTGTTATAAAGCGAAGCAGGGTGTCAGTTCGAGGGCGCACTCCTGCAGAACCAACGCCCAGGCGCGCCGGAGTCCGACCCAGATAGTAGGACCTAGTTCCATCAGGATTCCAATTGGTTAACACAGGCGGCAGGGCAGGGGTAAGCCCCATCCAGTTCGCGGCCTTCTTGCCAAGGGCCGTGTCAGCACCTGACTTTGCAGGCTTGGCGAACATGAGCTCAGCCCTTTTTGCTTCCTCTTCTTGGTCGGCCATGGCCTTGACCACAACGGCTCGCACAAGCTCTTTCAGTTCCTGTTCATCCATGAATTATCGCTCCAAGGCGGCATTACAGGAAAACGCGCATATCACCTGCAAGGCCAGTTAGTCGCCCGTCTTTGATCGTCCCGATTCTCTCCATCCAGGCTTCAAATTCAGGGGTCGGACGCAAGCCAAGCACCTCTCGGACAGAGGCGTTATCATGGAATGACGTCGACTGGTAATTCAACATGATGTCGTCACCCATGGGGACGCCCATAAAGAAATTGCAGCCGGCTGTTGCCATCAAGATCGCCAAGTTTTCCAAGTCGTTTTGGTCGGCGTCCATGTGGTTTGTATAGCAGACGTCACACCCCATTGGAAGGCCGTGCAACTTGCCCATGAAGTGGTCTTCAAGCCCGGCTCTGGCGACTTGCTTGCCGTTATAAAGATATTCAGGGCCTATAAAACCAACAACGGTATTGACCATGAATGGCTTGTAGTGGCGGGCCAATCCATAGGTCCTGGCCTCCATCACCAACTGGTCGGAACCGTGGTGTCCACCACTGGAAAGCTCCGCCCCTTGCCCGGTCTCAAAGTACATGTAGTTTGGACCAGTCGCAGTGCTTTTTTCGGCTATCATCGCAGACGCTTCATCTAGCATCGCGTTGGTAATTCCAAAGGCGTTGCACGAAATCTCGCTACCAGCAAGGCTTTGGAACATCACATCAATCGGAGCACCTATCTTTAAGGCCTCCATCTGAGTCGTCACGTGGGCCAGGCAGCAGATCTGCGTTGGAACAGCCCAGGCCCTAGTGAATTTGTAAAGGATCTCCAAGATGGCCTTGGTCGCCTCCACGGTGTCTGTGACCGGGTTCACCCCAATCAGCGCATCACCAATCCCCCAGGCAAGCCCTTCCATGGTCGAGGCCAAGATCCCACCCGGATCGTCTGTGGTATGGTTCGGCTGCAGACGTACGCTATGCCGCCCCCGCAGTCCAAGGGTCGTGTTAGCGTGAGTTATCACACGAATCTTGGAGGCTGCCAAAATCAAGTCCATATTGGACATCAGCTTTGTAACAGCCGCGATGCATTCACTGGTCAGCCCCCGCCCAATTGTGAGCATATCCTCACATGTCGTGGTACTGGCCAACAGATGCTCCCGAAGCTGAGCCACTGTCCAGTCCTTGATTTTGGAGAATTCAATTTTATCCAGGTCGTCCTCGATCAGTCGAGTCACCTCGTCCTGCTCGTAAGGTGCCACAGGATTTTCGCGAATGTCATTTAAGCGAATATCCGCAAGCACTTGCCTGGCGGCGACCCGTTCCGCGGCATTCTCAGCAGCCACGCCAGCCAACTGGTCGCCAGACTTCAACTCATTTGCTTTGGCCAGCACTTCTTTAAGGCTGAAAAAAGTATAGTGCCGACCTCTAACTGTGGTAGTCAGTTTCATGGACGAAAGGATACAAGGGGAAGGCCCACAAGGTCAATCCCAATTTGTGGGTGTGGGGCAGGGACGGGGACAGGGACAGGGACAGGGACAGGGGCTGGGACAGGGACAGGGACAGGGGCTGGGACAGGGACAGGGACAGGGGCTGGGACAGGGACAGGGACAGGCCGATCAAACCCAATGAACCGCCGCCACCGCGAATTTAGTAGCAACCGTCATCTAGTTCTTGACTTTCCTTCGATTCAGTCTAGCCTAATTAGGGAATACAGGAGGCGAAAATGGCACATAAAGTTGATCGCAAAAAGGGAATTTTGACTTCCATTAATCCTTCAACCCTTCAGGAACTAGGCCAAATTCCTTTGGCTACCCCAGAAGACGTTGAAATCGCAGTGCAAAATGCAAAGGCAGCCTTCCCATCATGGGCAGCACTGACCATCCAAGAACGCGCAAAACACCTAATCAGAGCCAGAGACTACATGCTCGACAGAGTAGAAGAGATCTGCAAATTACTAACCGACGAAGCTGGCAAACCCAGAAGCGAAGCCTTAACTGCCGAAGTACTCGTCGTTTCCGATCTAATCAACCTCTACACTAAACGTGCCCCAGAATTGCTGGCAGACCGCCCAATTCCACTGGCCAACCCGCTATTAAGGCACCTAAAAAACGCCCGCCTAGCCTATGAACCCCTAGGCGTCGTAGCAGTAGTTTCCCCCTGGAACTACCCATTCTCCATCCCAATGTCCGGGATTTTAATGTCCTTACTGGCCGGCAATACCGTTGTCTTCAAGCCAGCCTCTGACACCGCCATGATCGGCAAGAAAATCGAGGAAATCCTTAACATTGGAGGCGGCCTACCCCCTGGAGTTCTAAACACCCTCATTGCCACCGGCTCGACAATGGGCGAAAAGCTGTTTTCACCCCCCGTCAAAAAAGTCGTCTTCACCGGCAGCACTGAGGTCGGCAAAATGGTCCACTCGATCGCCGCCAAAAACCTGATTCCAACCGTCATGGAGCTTGGAGGCAACGACGCCATGATCGTTTGCCATGACGCCGACGTTGAATTGGCCGCCAAAGGCGCAGTTTGGGGCGGCTTCACTAACTGCGGCCAGGTCTGCGCATCAGTAGAGCGAATTTATGTCCACGAAAGTATCCATGATGCCTTCTTGGAACAAGTAGTCGACATCACATCAAAACTTAGGGTTGGCTATGACACTGGAAAGCACGATGTAGAAATAGGCCCATTGGCCAACCAATCGCAGCTTGAAACAGTCACTGCCCACGTCCAGGATGCCGTCGACAAGGGCGCTAAAGTCATGTGCGGTGGCGGTCCTGTAGACGACCTACCAGGCTATTTTTACAAGCCAACCGTTCTAAGTAATTGTAATTCCACTATGAAAGTCGTAAACGAAGAAACATTTGGTCCCGTCCTCGTGGTAATCCCATTCAAGGCTGAAGCTGAAGCGATCAGGCTGGCCAACGACTCCAACTATGGCCTCACAGGATCGGTCTGGACCAAAGACTTGACCAGAGGGCTTGCGCTGGCTCGCCAATTCCAGGCCGGCTCTGTGTTGGTAAACGACGTCACCTTCTCGTACGCCTTGGTTGACACACCTTGGCAGGGTATGAAGGAATCAGGAATGGGCAGATCCCACTCCGATGATGGCTTGCTGGAATTCGTCTTCCCCAAACACATCAACATCGATCACTCACCCTCAATGATGCGCAGGCGCATGTGGTGGTTCCCCTATTCACCCGCCGGATATGACCTGCTTAAAAAGGCGCTGTGGGCGTTTCTCAGCCCCAAGCACTTGCCGAAATTGTTTAAAACGGTGGTGTCAAGTAAAGAGGCTCGAAAAACCCTGATGTAGTCGCTTTGGACACGCAAATCATTCGTTTTCAAACCAGGAGTCTGTATGAACGACCGGGTTCCCTATCCAACGGCTTTAACCATCGCGGGTTCTGATTGCAGTGGTGGCGCTGGAATTCAGGCCGACTTGAAAACTTTCGAGGCCTTTGGCGTTTTTGGCCAGTCAGTCATCACCGCTGTCGTCGCTGAAAACACTGTGGGCGTGGAGGGTGTGTTGCCTGTGACGCCTGACTTTGTGGTATCGCAGATCCAGTGTTGCCTTGATGATATTGGCGCAATGGCCATTAAAACCGGCATGTTAGTGGATGCAGCCACTATCAATGCGATAGCTGAAGCTTTGGGTCAGTATGAAGTATCCAATCTGGTCATAGACCCAGTAATGGTAGCAAAGGGTGGCGACCCGTTAGTAGCCCCTGAGGCTGTAAAAGTGGCAGTGGAAAAACTGTTTCCGCTGGCAAAGGTGGTCACTCCAAACATGCCAGAAGCCGAGGTTTTGGTTGGTTTTCCGTTAGTTTCAGAAAAGGATATCCAAAAGGCAGCCGAGATCATCCATGCCATGGGACCAGAGGTGGTTGTGATAAAAGGCGGTCACGGCCCTTATTTTGAGCAGGGGATAGCCGTTGACCGCGTCTGGGATGGCAACAAGTTGACGGCCCTGATTTATCCACGACATCCGACGAAAAACACGCACGGTACTGGTTGCACTTTTTCTGCCGCGATTACCGCAAATCTGGCCCTTGGCCATCCGGTATTGTCTGCAATTGAGGACGCCAAAAAGTATATCAGCGAGGCCATCAAAAATAATCCAAACCTTGGTAATGGGCATGGTCCAGTGCTGCATCGACTGCAAGGGTGGGGCAACCCTGCTCGATAAATTAACCTCAAAAGCTACTTTTTAAGTTGTTCCTACCTTGACGGTGCCATAGAATACTGAACGCGGATTTTGTTGGTCCGCAGCTTTTTACGTTGAAGGAGGCTGGTTTTGAAACGCTTCATTGGTATTTTTGTCGCAGTCATGTTTTCCATGACCATGGCTGCTTGTGGCGGGGACGAAGCTAATCCTGATGCCCTGGGAGACCTTGGTGACAACGGTTTCGTAGACGTTGACGCAAACGCCGATGTCACCGACGATGCAGACGCCTCCCGCGATGACATCCAAGTTGACACCCCGGATGACACTCAAGAGGTTTTACAGGAGTTGCCCGACAACGACATTCCAGATGATGAAGGCGTCGAAGTTGAAATGGAAACACGCCATTTCACGTTTAAGGCCATTGCTGGCATGTCAATGGGCGCAGCGGCACTGACGGTTGCCTCTCACTATCCGGAGCTTTTTGATTCCGTTGGGGCGCTGGGCGGTTATGTTGACTACCGTTACATTGGCAGGCTGATGAAGGACATGATGGGGTCAGGATTTTGCCCAATGGAACAACTCCTTCGGCCTGATGTGTTGGAAGATATCAATAATCCAGATAATCCTTTAGTTTTTTGTGGTAACAACACCCACCTTCGTCCACATGAATTCTACTGGGATTTCAACCATTTCCACTATGATGACGACGGTGGAACTTGGGATCGTAAAAACTATTTCCAGGTGCTGAGCAGTTTGGTTTACGCCTTCGGAAACTTCATGTTCTATAACGAGGACAACCCCCTCCTGCCGCCCGGAGTGGACGTTGATTGGCTGAACGAGCCTGACAAATGCAACAACCCGGCAGTAGTAGAGTATCCTTACAACATCAACGCCGAGTACAACCCAAAGGGCGAATATAACCTGATCTCTTTTTGTGATGGTGAAACGAAAGTTGGTTGCGATGAAAGCGACCCACCCAAATGTGGTAGTAAGCATCCGCAGTACCGTGAATTAGTTGGCCGATACGACCCTACACAGAACTATGATTTTCCCGTCTTTACCTTCTTGGCCGTTGACTACAATGGAAACGGCAAGCGAGATTACGGTGAGCCAGTTGTCTTCAACGTATCCGAAAGATGGGATGATGTTGGGGTCGACGGCTGCTCCAACGAATTTGAAGACGGTAACGGCGGATGTTTGGAGGAATCAAACGGTCACCCAGAAATTGACGCCAATGGGGATGATTTTGACTTGGAAAAGAATCCTCGCGGGACCGAAGGAAATGGCGAATATGATGAAGGAGAACCGTTTGAGGACTTTGGAATCGACGGAGTACCACAGGAAATTTCAGGGGTTAAAGACTACGGTGAGGGTAATGGCGTTTTCGATTACAACCCGCGCTACGAGGCTTTAATCAACCAAGATGCCAGGACATTCTTTTTGACCGCCGATGTTGAGGAGCTGAAAAAGCATAGCTACTACCTTGAAGGTGGTATTCGTGACATGCTTCATGCGCTTACGTCTGCAAAGCATCTGGCTGCCGCCTTGGCCTCTAGGGGGCTGGAAGTCAAGTACTACGAAGATTTTGCTGGCCAGCCAAATTCGATATTTCCTGAGCAGGTGTGTGATGACATTGTGAATATTGAAACCCCTGAATATCTAGTCAATTTTGACTTTTCAAGTGGGTCATTTGGTGAAAACGTTTTGGTCGGTTACGGCAATCCAAACCTGACTGAAGCCGAATTAGTCAATAATAACAATGGTAAACATGTTGGTGACGCCTGCGAACTGCTGGTTCGAAGCGGGATATTTTACACAATGGCTATGAGTCGGATGCCAGATACCATTCGCTTTTACAGTGGGGACTATTTTGGCGCTACCATTTTGTACTCATCATATTACTCTGAAATCCTGCAAAGCCGCCGTTGGTATGGCCTGAACCTTCCACCAGGATACTTTACCGATGAAAGGCTTAAGGATGCCGAACTACCACTGGGTATCATACTTCCCGGTATTGGAATGCCTTTATGGGAGACAACAGAGGCCACTAGGATTGTGGGCCTGACTCAGGCAAGTGGTGCAACCCCTCGGTTTATCTTGCTATCTCCAGATGGTCAGTGCTGCTTCCGCAACAGCCAAACGGGCGAACGGTTTTGTAACTGCTACCGAATTTCTGGTGGTTACCAATGCGTTGAGGCTCAGTGTAAAGGCGAGCATGAAGAGTGTGAAGAGTTTGTAATTCCGCGTGATAACATGGTTCAGGAGTGTAACAGCGGCCATTTCTTTGTGAACCAGGCCACCAATGTCTGGGGTGAAACCGATTTGGAAACCGCACGCTTTGAAGACGCCCTGTTGGAAGTTATCGACGTAGTGTCCAAAAAGTATCGCATCAAGCAGCCAGCAGACGTGGAAGTCCCAGTAGGGTTCTAGTCAAAAATCACCTTAGATTTCTTACACATCCCAAGTTTCCTTCGTTGCCCCCCAGGCGTGGTATAGGGGCAAAAACGATATCCTTTGCTCTGGTAAGGTGGACGCTTGCCCGTCCTGGAAGACTAGGCCGCCTGAAACCTTCGGGTAGCTGGCCAAAAGCATGTGTAGACTGCGCAGTTTGCCAGCTGGGCCGCTTTTGACCTCAACGGCATAGATGTTGCCATCACGAACGGCCAAGTAGTCGACTTCAGCCGACGAACTACGAGCCTCCCGGGCCCAATAGTAAAGGTCGCAACCTTGGGACGCCGCAAGCTCTTGACCCACAAATTGCTCGGCCATTGCCCCACGGTGTATTGCCATCAAATCCTGACGCAGGAACTCTTTTGGTGTTACCCCTCTAAGCTGCTGCCACAGGCCTATGTCCAGAAACAGCAGCTTAAACCGCGATTCCTTCGCCCCAGCGCCAAGGGGCAGGCCAGACGGGTCGGTCGCTTTGACTTTTCGCAAAATCCTTGCTTGTAACAGCAGTTCGAGAGCCGCTTTGATTTGTGGTCCACTAGAGTCAGGGGCAAGACGCGAATACTTAATTTGCTGGCCAACAGACGCGGCGGCTTCGACTAAGACCTGGTCCATCAGCCGAGGATTCGCCCTGCGACTATACTTGGCGAAATCGTCCCTGAATGAGGCGGTTAAAGCCGCTTGAATTCCGAATATTTCCGCGATTCTGGCACCCTTTTGCCAAGCACTAACCGCTTCGGGCATGCCTCCAATGAAACAGTAATGGCGCACTTGTTCCATCAAAAATGTGTGGCTAGCACTTCCTAGATCGACGAACGGATCAGATGCCATTTGCGCCGCGGCGTCATTTCCAGACGCCCAAAGCGTCTCAACGAAGGTCATTGGAAGCATATCGAGATATTGGACTCTACCAACTGGCACAGAATAGTCGCCAAGCGCGAATTCAAGCAAGGATCCAGCGGCAATAACATGCAATTCAGGCATTTCCTCATGAAAGTACCGTAGGGCGGTGATAGCCCGAGGGCACGCCTGGATTTCATCGAAAAATAAAAGGGTTTTACCAGGTACAAAGCGCTTACCTGTGACGATCTCAAGCTCGCCGACCATTCTTTTGGCATCTAGGTCGCCTTCAAAGATCTGGTGCCAGTTGGTATGTCTTTCCAGGTCAACGGTCACTGTCTCAGCAAATTTTCTGGCACCAAGAGCGTGAATCGACCATGTTTTACCAACCTGCCTAGCACCGCGAACAATCAAGGGTTTCCTGTGTTGGGCATGTACCCAGCGGTCAAGCTGTTCATCAATGAAGCGCCTCATTTCGACCTGTCAAAACTAAAAGTCAAGGTTATTATCGTTAGTAGATGATGAAAAATCAACCTAGTCTTATTCCTACCGTTTCGGTGGTTGGATAGTATCCCTAAAGCGAGGAATCCAACTATTTGGGGGATATTCCAACTTTAAAATATGGATTTGTTGACTACCGCCTAGTGAGGTGTGAGGTGCCATGATCTCACTTGATAAATCTCATAAAGATCTGCACCTTTCACCATCGTTGAACCGGGTCATATGGCATTCACGGTACTTTTGGTGAGACTTGGCAAGGTCGATGTGTTGCACTAGCGCATTAACGACGAGTCTTTATTCCATTCAGCTATGAATAGACAAAATTGGCCTGCAAATCGAATTGCTGGCGTCTTGCAGCGATTGGGTGTTGGTTGTTCGCCCTTTGGGCTTGATCGCTATGGGGCTTCGCGTTAACCTTCCGGCGCTTTGTGTCTGGAGGGGATCTGCTATGGCATCTTCTAATCTGACGGCTCCGAAAATTCGTAGCATGAAAGGTCAAAAGCGAATTGTTTGTGTGACTTGCTATGACGCGACTTTCGCGAAATTGGTGGACGAACACGTGGATGTTGCTTTGGTTGGTGATTCCTTGGGAATGGTCATCCAGGGGCTGGAGACTACCTTGCCTGTGACTTTGGATGAGGTCATTTATCACACCAAAGCCGTTGCTAGGGGGCTGTCAAAGGCTCACCTTGTTGCAGATCTGCCGTTTCTAACTTATCAGATTAATGATGAAGAGGCCCTAAGAAACGCTGGGCGCTTGGTGACTGAGGGGAGGGCCCAGTCCGTCAAGTTGGAAGGTGGTGTCAGAACCGCCAGCGCCATTGCCAGGATAGTCCAGGCTGGCATCCCGGTTATGGGGCACGTTGGCTTGACCCCCCAGTCCTTTCATCAGTTTGGCGGTTTTAAGGTGCAAGGGCGGGCCGAGGCCGCTGCCCAGGCCGTGATGGCAGATGCTAGGGCAGTCCAAGAGGCCGGCGCCTATTCGATAGTGTTGGAGGGGGTACCTGGGGAATTGGCCGCCAAAATCACGGCTGATCTCTCGATTCCAACCATTGGGATTGGGGCTTCTGCCGCCTGTGATGGACAAGTGCTGGTAATCTATGACATGTTAGGTATGAATCCTGACTTCAAAGCCAAATTTGTCAAAAAATACGATGACTTGGCTGCTAGAATCAGCGACGCTATTTCCACATATGGTGCCGAAGTAAGGGCTGGAACCTTTCCTGGTGATGAGCATTCTTTCCATTCTTGATGTGAGGGTCTTGTGATAGTAGCCTCAACTGCCGATGAAATCCGCAAGCAAGTACGTGAATGGCGTGTTTCAGGGTTGACCGTGGCCCTTGTTCCCACCATGGGAGCCTTACATGAAGGGCACTTATCGTTGGTAAGGACTGCTTCCAAAGTCGCCGACAAGGTGGTGGTCAGCATTTTCGTCAATCCAACCCAGTTTGGCCCAAACGAAGACTTTGACCGCTATCCACGCACGTTTGATGCTGATTTGCAGCAGCTTTCCAACCTTCAGTGCGACGCAATCTATGCCCCAACAGCCAGCCAGATGTACAAGCCAGGGTTTCAGACATCTGTTGAACTGGCTCATCTGCCACAACACCTTTGCGGCCTTGGGCGTCCAGTTCATTTTGGTGGCGTCGCCTTGGTGGTTTCAAAGCTCTTTATCGCCTGTGAGCCCGATTTTGCGGTTTTTGGGGAAAAGGACTTTCAGCAAGTGCGGGTGATCGAACAAATGGTGAGTGACCTTGATTTCGCCGTCAAAATTGTACGCAGCCCGACTGTTCGAGAGCCTGACGGGCTGGCCCTTTCTTCCAGGAATCGCTATCTGTCGCAAGAACAGCGTGTCGCAGCGCCAGTTTTGTATGAAACCCTTGTCAACATGGCCAAGTCGATTGAGGCTGGGGCCTCGGATCCAAAGGCCTTGATTGAGCACGGGATTAAACTTATAAGTGCAAAAGGGCTGGAAGTTGAGTACCTATCCATAGTAGATCCAATTGATCTGGAAGACGTGGAACTGGTCACAGGACCCGTCAGGATCTTGGTCGCAGCCAGATTGGGAGCCACCAGGTTGATAGATAACATTGCTGCTTGAATCTAAAAGGAGGGCCTGAATGTCTGTATCGTTTTCCAAAATCGACCCTACTTTACGTCGCCGTTGTATCGACACGATGAGGATGCTTGCTGTTGATGCAATCGAAGCTGCGAAATCTGGCCATCCAGGCGCATGTCTGGGCGGCTCAGACCTGATGATGGCCTTGATCCTGGGCCCAATGCGCTTTGATTCCGGGGATCCCAAGTGGCCAAACAGAGACCGATTTGTGATGTCCAAAGGCCACGCCTCGATGATGATCTACGCGGCTCTTCATCTTTGCGGATACGACCTGACCCTCGATGAAATCCGGCGGTTCAGGCAGTTGGGCAGCCGCGCAACTGGGCACCCCGAGTATCCTTTGCTGCCAGGCATCGAAACCAGCACAGGCCCCCTGGGACAGGGCTTTGCGACAGGCGTGGGCATGGCGTTGGCCGGAAAGATGCTGGCCGAACGTTTTAATACCCCGGACTTTTCACCAATCGACTATCGCGTGTTTGCGTATTGCGGCGACGGCGACATGATGGAAGGGATTTCGTACGAGGCTGGGTCGCTTGCTGGGCATCTGGGGCTTGGCAACATGGTCTACATATATGACTCAAACGAGATCAGCATCGAAGGGGACATGGATGTTGCCTTCAACGAAGACGTTGGCCTGCGATTTGAAGCGATGGGTTGGCACGTGCTGCATTGTGATGGCTATGACTGGGAGGCCTTGACTGACGCCATCAATCAGGCAGTAGCTGAAAAGGATCGGCCAAGCTTGGTGATTGCTAGGACTACGATTGGGCGCGGGGCACCGACCCTGGAGGGGTCTGCCAAGACGCATGGCGCCCCACTGGGAACAGCCGAGGTCCAAGGCCTAAAGAAAGCTGAAGGATGGCCTCTTGAGCCTACTTTCTTCATTCCAGACGAGGTCCGTGCCTGTTTTGGCGAAGTAACCGCTGCCAAAGCTGCGCAACACAAGGAATGGGACGAGAATTTTGCCAAGTGGCGCCAAAATAACCCCGATCTTGCCAAGCAGTGGGATGCCTATTTTGGATGGCAGCAGCCTGATGATTTGGCGGATCGCCTGTATGAGGTCGCCAAAACGCAGGCTGGCGGCGCAACTAGGGCGATCTCATCAAAGGTGATGCAAGAGCTTTACAAGGCGGTCCCAAACCTAGTTGGCGGGTCGGCAGACCTTGGTCCATCAAACAGCACCCTTTTGGCCGAGGCTGGCCACGTCAATCATCATGATTTTGCAGGCGCCAACATCCATTTTGGCGTGCGCGAAAATGCGATGGCCGCGATCACAAACGGGCTGGCCATTTCAGGAGCTTTTCGCCCGTACTGTGCGACTTTCTTGGTGTTTTCCGACTATTTAAAACCTGGCGTCAGAATGGCCGCCTTGATGGGGCTTCCTTCCATTTTTGTGTTCTCGCACGACAGCTTCCACGTCGGGGAAGACGGCCCGACTCATCAGCCAATCGAGCAGTTGCTGATGCTCAGGTCCATCCCTGGTGTGACTGTTTTCAGGCCAGCTGACGCCTTGGAAGTGGCGGCTGCTTGGACGTACGCTGCCAGAAAGGATCGAGGGCCCCTGGTAATTGCGACAACCCGCCAAAATGTGCCAGTTTTTGAACGTCACTCAGCCACAACCATAGGTCAGGTCCTGCAAGGCGCGACAGTTGTGGGCGAATGGTTTGCTTCAGGCAAAACCGCCCTGGACAGGGTGATTATCGCCACTGGTTTTGAGGTCTCTAGCTGTGCTGAAATAGCCCCCAAACTTGCCGCCAACGGGGTCTCTGTTCGCTTGGTTTCAATGCCATCGGTTGAGCTTTTCCTTGCTCAATCCCAGGAGTTCAAGGATTCAATCCTGCCTCCAGGTGTGCGACGCATATCCGTGGAAGCCCAAACCACCATTGGGTGGCACCGAATCCTTGGCGATGGAGGTGTCGCAATTGGGCTGGATCACTTTGGTGAATCAGCGCCTGCCTCAGAACTGAACGAACTTTTTGGGTTTTCACCCGACAAGCTGACAGCCAGACTTTTGGATGCGATGAAGTAGGGTATCCTTTAAATCTTGCACTACTTGACGCGCCTAACAACGCGAATTTTAAGTGATTTTTCTATCCAGGATTGTTTTGAAGATCATTCTGGATCTGGCACTACGTCAGCACACCAAGACTTGGAAATATCCATTCTGAAGAACTGTCCATCGATGTTGGTCTCGAACGAGTCAATCATGAAGTAATAAACAGTACCCTTGGTGACAGGAAAGGTAATCACATCACGACCAGTGGCTATGCAGTTCATTCCGTCACATGGTTTGCCTGAAAGAATGAAGACTTGCAAGACCTCTGGTAACGGATCCACAATGGTTTCCCCATATGTCGTGATCGTTATTTCCCCAGTTTCTTCAGCGGTATACTCAAAAGCCCTTTCAGCGCCTGGTGCATATACTTTGCAGGTGCCATCGTAGTACTCAACATTAACGCCAGCGTAGTTTCTTTCAATGTGCTTACCAGTAATTCTTGCTGGATTGTCAGCTGGCTGGCATTCGGCAAGGTCTGGTCGCAAAATGGTGGGGCACGGTCCAGTGGCACCAACACACCTAAATGTAGTCTCATCGCAATTTAAAGGGGGGGCACAATCCCCACAGCTTCCGCCACATCCATCGTCCCCACAAGTGCGACCAAGAGAAGCGCACTTGGGGACGCACGCCCCACATTGGCCAGTGCTGTAGTTACAGTCAACGCCATCAGCGCAAAAACCGCAAATGTTGCCGCAGCCGTCCCTTCCACATTCTCTACCATCGCATGAAGGCGGAATTTTGCACTTGTCGTCGTCTATTTCCTCGTCAATCTCGTCGAAAACCAAATCAGTACCGGTGACCTCTTCATCAGGTGTGTCTGGTCTGGTCACATCACCGTCCACACCCTCAACATCCGAATCCGATTGCTGCCCAGGATCCCTTGTGTCAGCACCTGTGTCCTTTGGGCCTGAAGCGTCGGGGAAAACAAACTTTATGTCGTCAACGGGGGCAAACGTGTCCTTTGGACGAGTAGGCACACCATCAGAGCATGCGGCAACAAAAAACAAGATCGGCGTCAACGACAGGAGGAAAACTCTCAAGGGATACCTCTCAAGCTAAGGTTTCAAAGAATCATAGTTCTTGAAAATAACTGGATCTCCATTAGCTTTTTTATGCTCTGTAAACGGGGTCTCTAGGTCTGTACAACACAAGGTTCCAACATGCCACATATCCCAAGTGTTCATTGCCTGCTTCAAGGTCTTTTCCCAAATTGGAACAGAATCGCTGATGAAAATCCTGATAGTTGGGTATGACGCACCGAAACCGTGGTCATCATAGTAATGAACCCCAATCTTCAGACACTTATCATCTGGATATGTATAGGTAAATATCTCTGGGCCAGCACCATCGGTGTCGTCTCGATCCAGGTGTGGCTGATAAAGAGGGTTGTCCGCGAACTTTGGCTGCCAGATAAGCCGATGGGCATTCATCCAGTAGCAGTCATATTCATCATCGAAATAACCCAGGACCTCACCGTTGTCATCCTTTCTGGTCCCTGTGGCGTATGGATGAACCACATGCAGGTCCATATCGGAGCCGCAATCATTGTCCTCGGTACACTGGTCTGTCTGATCTGGGTCATTAGGAGTGTTCCAAGTAAGCTCGACCATGCAACCCTCGGGCGGCCTGACTTCAACAACGCGATCACAGGTGGCCCTGTCTCCGTTTTCATTGGTCACTTCGAGAATAAATCTATAGCTTCCAATGACGTTGCAGGTGAAACGCACGTCTTTATAAACGCTATTTGGATAGAAGACTTCCTGTGAGCCATGTGGTTGTTCGGCCTTCCAAAGTCTGGTTTTGATGCCTCCACCAGGGGTTGGGTCATAGCTCAAGTCCTTCAACATCAGGTCTGTCATTGGGTTAATTGGGGTGCCTTCCGCCAGTGGCTGGTAGTTTGCCAACACATCAAACTCGCAAACAACCTGCTCGGCTTCAACTGCCAAACCGCTAATTGGGGCCTCAACTATCCCCCGCGGGGAGCTGTTCACCACCTGAACCTTTCCAAGGTCTGGTTCCGGCTTGCCGTCAGGGTCCAGCCTGGGGGTTGTTGGCACGTATGTGATCCTGAAATCGCGCTTTTCACCAGGTTCCAAAACCAGAGGATTTGCTTCGTTAAAGGCGCCAAGTGGGTCTAGTGACAGGTTAAATTCCTTCGCGGTGTCTTCAGAAAGGCGCACGTCTGTGACTTCCACAGGCTCGTCACCGCAGCTTTCCAGGTAAACGGCCATCGGCTTGGCATTTGGAACGACTGTGGCTCCAAAGTCGATGCTGGGTGGGATTATCCTGATGCATGGACCGCCAGCGTTAGCCACCAGTTTGACATCGAAGGTTTGACCAAGGTCCTTGGGAAATCTAGGGTCGTTGGAATAAAAACTCAGCTCTGCTTCTGCCGGTTCCTCATCATAGGCGACATACCTTACCGGTAGTTCAAAGCTGGAGTTCTTTTTGATTACAACAGGTTGGCAGGTTGTTGTGTCAATGAATCCAGGGTCATCCTCCGCGCCGATGTTTGTGTAGTTAGCATTAATCTTGACGGTACCAGGCTCTTGACCCTCAGAAGGAGGCAGTTCGCAGCCCCAAATGAACCTAAATCCCAAGGTGCCGCGATAATCGATTCGATCAATTACTAGGTCATCCAACCCACTGTTTTGAATGTACAACACGCCATCTGTTTGCTGTCCTTCCATGACAAAACCCAAGTCCAGCACAGGTGGGTTTGCCTCGATGTAAGGAACGTTCTTCGCGGTCCTGATGTTCATTGTGTACTGAGGACGTTCAGGGTCATCGCTTGAAATAGTGAGCACTGCCAGACGATTACATGAAATTGCCTGCACAGTGAAAGTTACATTCACGGACACTGATGCAACTCCGTTTTCGTCCTGCTCCCCAGTGCCTCCAACAGTATTTATAACCTTAGGAAGCTCGGACAAGACGTCAACCTTGAAAGGCTCCAATCCTTCCTCGTCGCCTGGACAGCCATCCACGTTTCTAATGTCAACCGCGGTAACGGTCAGAGGAGCGTCTCCAGTGTTTCTGATGTTAAAACTGTAGAACGTCTCAATCGTAACGTCAGATGCCGCTGGCTCCGTTTCGATTTTGGGGCGTTGCATAGTGCTGCCGCCACCACAGGAGGAAATAATCAAAGCCGCTGACAGGGCAAAAAGTAATAAGGTCGATTTGATTTTCACTGTAACCCTCGAACAAAGGCGCAAGAAGTCTAACTGAAAAGGCCCCTCTTCTACAAGAGATCATCCTTAAAGAAAGCGATCATACGTCCTAGGAAAGCACACTTACACCCGTTATCGTAATCCAAACACCCCCATACAATTTGCTGCGCCAACCCCAATTTCTTTTTGGTACACGATGATTGCAACTAATAAAGCAGTTAACACGATCGCTCGGATAACAAACGGGTAAATAGGGCGTTTTCGACGATTAGGATCAAGTCCGCCGTACATGGTTTAGCTCCTTTTTGGCATAAAATTTACAAACTTAAATTCAAAGAGTGCCTACTTTGGTCACTTTCAGCGCTAAATTGCCACTTAGCGACAATTTCCTTTATGCATTCAACTAGGGGCCGGCTGGCTATCCCGCGTTGAGGTTCCACGAGCGGAGATTCTATGGATCCAGACCGCCCCACTGTAAGCTCAAGTTTGACATCGATAGTCGCTTGTGGTGGAGGATCCATTGAAGCCTTACATGCTAAAAAGCGCTGGTGATCTCGCTTGCTGTACATAATCATCTGGTTTTGACGAGAGGTTCCAGGATGCACTGCTGCAGGTGCTTGCGTTGTACCAACCTCAGGGATCGAGGCCGGCTCGCCCGTGTCCCACAAGAAAAAGGCCGCGGCACCTGCGGCAGCAAGAAGGATTACTACAACAATGGAGACTATGAAAATCTTGCGTTTACGCTTTTGTTCCATAATCTTCTGTGAAAACTGTCCCGGCTGCTGATTTGGTTCTTGGACGGCTTGGTACTGACCAGATGGATGGCGCCCAGTCAAGGGTGCGCTGTCTGCAACTCCGTGGGCTGCAAAGGGATTTTGAGGGTCACCTAGATGATGACCTGGGATAAAGGGATTGTGAAAAGCCTGATTTTCTTGGTCTAAAGTTTCAGTTGCCCACAGACTACCTACGTTGGGACTGGTCGCATGCCAAGGCTTTCTGACTATATTTAGGTTGTCATGGCCGGGTGCAGGGTAATCTTGCTGGGGCGGAGCAGGAAATTCTGCTGTAGTTCGTGATTGTTCCGTCTGGGGGTACTGCCCACTTCCCGCGATAATCTGAAGCCTGCTTGTGCGATTTTCACTGTTTTCTGGGGGTGTATAAGTAGAATTCGGAATATCTTCAATGGCATACGCTGCTCCGTTTGGGGCGTTCTCATTGGGCATCACCAGATACAGCTTTTGACCGCATTTGCGACAGGCGAACCGGTTGGTTTTGCTCATTTTCTCAGTAACTTTGAGTCGATATTTGGTTTGGCAGTTTGTGCAGCTGAAAACCATGCTTGCCATGAGACCTCAAGGGCATAACCATGAGCTATATTAGCAGACGATTTGAATGACCGGAAATTAACTCCTAAAAGGTGATTTTAGATAAGGATTGTGGGGATTTTGGGGCTGGGCTAGCGCGATTTTGGGTTGACTGCAAGGCCTTGTACTTCTACCATATTATCCCGGCGGGAGCCTTGTTGGCGTAAAATCTATTTAGCGACAGGAGGCCTAAGTGGCTGTTAGGTTGTGGCTGACGGTGTTTGTTAGTGCTGTGTTTGTTGGCGCCTGTGCTGGCGAGCTCAAATGTCCAGAAGGGACCGTCAGAGATGGTGACACCTGCCGTACGGCAAAAGACGTATCTCCAGTTGATGGTCTGATTTTTCCCGACACTGCCTCCCCAGATGGTTCTACTGACGAGGACGCGGAGGACGCAGACCGGCCAGATGGTCAGGACGATGTTTCAGATGATGTCAAAGACAGCGATACCAAGGACGTCCACAGTACAGATAATTTCCCAGGTGGAGTGATTGGTAAAGCCTGTAATAAAAACTCAGATTGCACCAGTTCCACTGTACCAAACGGTATATGCATGGAACTGGGCGGAGTCTCTTATTGCACCTTGTTATCGTGTCACGAAGAGGGCAAGGCCTGTCCTAGCGGCGCTTTATGTATGGGCATTACTTTGGTGAATCCAGCATGCGCCTCGGCGTGCCAGTCCGACAATGACTGTCGAGCATCTGATGGGGTCGTATGTAAACTGCTGCCTGACCCTGATGGTGAATTACAAAGTATCTGTCTTGGCACCATCAAGGAACCAAGGGGCCTCGGCTATCCATGCATTGGCAACGTTGATTGTGCTGGATCTATGGGCTGTTTGAGCAACTTCGAAGCCGGTTATTGTACTGAACTACGCTGCGGGCCCGATGAGCCATGTCCAGAAGGCAGCCAATGTGTCAGGGTTGGTGGCTCTCCGGTGTGCCTGAAAGAGTGTGATAAAGCCAAAGGTAAAGCGGACAACGAGGATTGCCAGTTCACCGTGACCGAGTCTGGAAAAGGTGAGGTCACGATTCAACGGTCTTGTGTCGAGCTGAAAACCTTCCCCGATTTGGACAGGGTTCACGTTTGCGGGTCAGGCTCCAGCGGCCGGGCCATCGGCGAACAGTGCCTGAATGACACCGAGTGCAAATCAAACAAGTGCAAGATTTCCTTTACTGGCACCTGCGGCGATCAGTTGACTGGCTGCTTGGTTGACCGAGACTGTCCCGGCGGACTGTGCATCAATGCAAGCGATAAAACCTTTGGGTATTGCACCCAAACATGCAGCGCCCAAGTGGCATGCCCAGCCGGCAGTTTATGCCTAGAGATGCTTCAACCAGACGGAATCACTTTCAAGGGAGAATGTATGGTTCCATGCGCAGAAGGCGGCGTTTGCAGGCAAGAAGCCGGATTGAAGTGTCACTATGGCGACGCAATCATGGACCCAGGACGCGCAGCCTGTGCCAGGATCCCCCCGCGCACCATCGGCTCTAAGTGCGCCGACGACAATGACTGTGACGTCGGTACATGCCAAAAAGCATCCGGCCAGTACTTCGGAGTCTGCACAAAGGAAGGCTGCTTCCTACCAGGCGCAAAGTGCCCATTCCCAACCACCTGCGCCAAGGTTGGCTCAAATGACGCGCCATTGTACTGCTATGTCAGATGCCTAAGCGACGCAGACTGCGCTGACGGCATGACATGCAAAGACAGCTACGGCACCGGCATCAAGGTCTGCGTACCGTAGTTTCAGGCAAAGGCAAGATCATCCTTAATTTGTTTCAGGGACAGGGGTGGGGACAGGGACAGGATCAGGGACAGGTGCGGGAAGACGATTGTGCTGTTTAGCAGGATTTGGAGCTAAAAAGAGGTCGAGAGGGCACCCTGCAACATGGTCCGGGGGCAATCCTGGAGGGCGCTATCGGGAGTTGCCGGGACCCGACGTCTTTTAGCTGACATGAAGGCCGCGCAGCGGCCCGTCCGGGCATAAACACCGCCGCCATTCATGGCGGCTTTCGCCCGGACGATGTCACTAAGAGACAGTCGGGGTGGCTACGGGAGATTTTGGGTCCGGAAGGATGCCCCCGGACATGTTTTAAAACTGTAACGAAGAGATAAAACGCAACAAAGAACAAACAATCAGGAGCCGGAACATGCTAATTGGCAGGATCAGGTCACAGGAACAGGATCAGGGACAGGGACAGGATCAGGGACAGGGACAGGGACGGGAACTTTCGCAGCTCCTGCCAGTTGCGCGATGGGCCTGTTAGTGATAGTTTACCGCCGCCTTTTGGAGTGACTAGATGACGTTCCAGGAAGTTATTCTACGATTGCAAGATTATTGGAGCGCCCAAGGATGCCTTATTGTGCAACCAGGCGACCTCGAAAAAGGTGCAGGCACCTTCAACCCTCACACCTTCTTGCGCTGCCTAGGCCCCGACCCCTGGAAAGCCGCCTACGTCGAACCATCCAGACGCCCAACTGACGGCCGCTATGGCGACAACCCCTTTAGATTACAACACTATTACCAGTTCCAAGTCGTCCTAAAACCAGCCCCCGAAAACGTCCAGGACCTATACTTACAAAGCCTAGTAGCTCTCGGTATCGACCCATCCGCCCACGACATTCGCTTCGTCGAAGACGACTGGGAATCCCCAACCCTAGGGGCATGGGGACTAGGCTGGGAAGTCTGGGTCGACGGCATGGAAGTCACCCAATTCACGTACTTTCAGCAGTGCGGAGGCTATGAATTAAACCCCATCACTGCCGAACTTACATACGGCCTCGAACGAATAACCATGTACCTATCAGGCATCGATAACGTCTTCGACCTTGAATGGGGACACGGCGTCAAATACCGTGAAGTTCACCACAGAACCGAGGTCGAATTCTCCAAATACAACTTTGAACACGCCGACGTACCCATGCACTTCAAGCTGTTTGAAACGTACGAAGGTGAATGTAAACGCCTGCTCGAACTTGGACTCGCCAGACCAGCATATGACTACTGCATGAAGTCCTCTCACGCCTTCAACGTCCTGGACGCCCGTGGGGCAATCTCAGTCTCCGAGCGTCAGGCTTACATCGGCAGAGTTCGCGCACTGGCAAGAGGTTGTGCCAAGGTTTACCTGGAAGGGACGCTTTGATAATGAGCACCACTGGAAATTTATTGGTAGAAATAGGAACTGAAGAGATCCCCGCTAGGATGCTGGACCGGGGCGCCTCAGACTTGCAATCCCTGATCCAAGAGGCCCTAGTCGCCCAAGGCTTGCCACCTGTTGAAGGGCGCTTCTTTCATTCCCCAAGGCGTTTGGCCGTTTATCTGACTGGCATACCTGTGCGCCAAGAGGATCGTGAAGAAGTCGTCTATGGTCCAGGTGTGAAAATAGCCTTCGATGAAAAAGGCGAACTTACAAAGGCTGCCACCGGATTTGCAAAAGGGCAGGGCGTCGACCCGTCACAGCTGATGCGACTAAACGGCCCAAAAGGTGAGGTGGTCGGGATCATCACCAAGGTCACTGGTCGCCAAACGGTCGATGTTTTAAAGGAAATTTTGCCTGCAGCCATCGAAAAGCTGACCTTCCCAAAGGCCATGCGTTGGGCCTCAGGAACTGGCCCATTTGCAAGGCCTGTTCATTGGTTGGTTGCTCTATTTAATAATGATGTAATCCCATTTACTTTTTGTGGCATTGAATCTGACAGGCTGACCAGAGGCCACCGGTTTTTAGCCCCAGACGTCGTAGCGGTCCCAAGCGCCGACCAGTGGGAGCAAATTCTGGCCACCCACCACGTGATGGTCAGACCCGAGCAGCGCCGTGCGGCCATCGACCAAGCCCTTGCAGACGCAGCCAAGAAGCTTGGCTGCACCTTCATAGCTGAAGAGGCCCTGAAGTCAGAAGTCGCCAACTTGGTCGAGGAACCCCACTTTGTGATCGGTTCCTTCGACCCAGATTTCTTGAAACTGCCCAGGGAAGTCCTGATCTCGGCCATGGCCTCGCATCAGCGCTATTTCGCCATGGAGGACCAAGAAGGCCACCTGCTTCCAAAATTTGGCGTCGTTTCAAATAACCTAGCCACAGACATGAATGTGGTAGTCCAGGGATATGAACGAGTTTTAGCCGCCAGGCTGTACGACGCACGATTCTTTTGGGACCAAGACCTTAGGACTGGCATCGAAGAGATGGCCAAGCGCCTGCCTCAGCGCCTTTTCCTGAAAGGTGCTGGAGACATGGCTGAAAAGACCGCTAGGGTGACAGCTTTAGTCAAATCTTTGGCCGAGCATGCTGGACTTGACGAAACCATCAAGGTAGACGCCATCAGGGCCGCCCAGCTGTGTAAGGCTGACCTGATGTCTCACTTGGTTGGGGAATTCCCTGAACTCCAAGGCCAAATGGGCATGTACTTCGCAAGGGCCGCGGGCGAGTCAGAAGCTGTGGCCCTGGCCATAGCCGAGCATTACCTGCCGCGATTTGCCCAGGACTTGCTGCCGACTTCCCACCCAGGGGCGCTGCTTGCCCTTGCGGATCGAATCGATTCCATTGTGGCCTGTTTCAGGGTCGGCGCGATTCCAACTGGCTCAAAAGACCCCCTCGGCCTTCGACGCCAAGCCATTGGCGTGCTCAAACTTTTGGCCAACCAAGGCTACAAGAGGATCACCCTTAAGCAGCTTTTTGATATAGCTGAAGTCGACGCCAAGCTTCAGTCCGAGCTGGAAGGCTTTTTCAGGGACAGATTTCATGGTATTTTGTCCCAGGAGCATGGGGTTCCAGCTGACTTTGCCAACGCCTTGCTGGATATCCAGGGGCAGGGCAGGCCAGCGGATGTTATCACAATGGCATTGGCCCTTAGGGACTTTGCCCAAAAGACTGAAGGCTTTACCGATTTTCTGGACAACGTATTCAAGCGGGTAGCCAACATTTTAAAGCAGGCCGACGAAAAGGTGGCCGGTTGGCGCCAAACGGCCCTTGAACAGGGATTGCTTGAGGCTGATTTAGACCAGAAATTTGTTACCGAAGTTGAAAAGGAACTGGATGCCACTAGGAAACAGGCACTAGCCGCCTTTAATGCTGCAGTTGAGTCTGGTGATTACGAGGCTTTGTTGACGGCCCTGTATTCGTTCAGGGACCCACTTGCGCGTTTCTTTGGTTCCGGGCGGGACGGAGTTCCCGTTTTAATAGAGGCTGATGAGCAAAAGCGTTTGATGAGGCTTGCCTTGCTGCATCACGTTTTTGTGCTCTTCAATTGGTATGCGGATTTTACGAAAATCTCGACGAGGTGAAAAAACATGAGTGAAAAGTACGTCTATCGGTTTTCAAAGGACTTTAACGAGGGTGACCGTAACATGCGGGAAATCCTTGGTGGCAAAGGCGCTAACCTAGCAGAAATGTGCAAGATTGGTCTGGAAGTCCCCCCTGGATTTACAATTTCCACCGCTTCTTGCGTTCACTACTTCAGAAACGGCAACAAGTGGGCTCCAGGCTTGGCGGATCAGGTCAACGAAACTGTGGCGTGGCTTGAAAAGACAACCGGCAAGAAATTTGGCTGTGCTGACAATCCATTGTTGGTTTCAGTCAGATCTGGTTCTCGCGCCTCGATGCCAGGCATGATGGACACCATCTTGAACCTGGGCCTGAATGACGAGGTGATGGAAGGCTTGGCAAAGCTGACCGGTAATCGCCGCTTTGCGTTGGACTCTTATCGCCGCTTCCTGAAGATGTTTGGCGACGTTGTTTTGGGAATGAAGGCACCCAAGGGTATGCACGACCCCTTTGACCACATCCTTGAGGATGTGAAAAAGCGCACTGGTAAGAAGGAAGACACAGATCTTAATGAAGCTGAGCTGGATGAAATTGTTAGCCGCTCCAAGGAAGCCATCCTGAAGGCGACTGGCAAGCCTTTCCCAACCGAAGCTCGCGACCAGCTGACCCTAGCTATTAATGCTGTCTTTGATTCGTGGATGAACAATCGGGCAATCGAGTATCGCAAGCTTTACCGCATTCCAGACGATTGGGGTACCGCCGTTAACGTTCAGACCATGGTTTATGGAAACCTTGGTGATGACTGCGGAACAGGCGTTTGCTTCACCCGTGACGGTGGAACTGGTGAAAACGTGTTTACAGGTGAATTCCTGATGAACGCTCAGGGCGAAGACGTCGTTGCTGGTATTCGTACCCCTCGTAGAGTCCAAGAGCTGAACGACATTATGCCCCACGCTTACAAGACCCTGCTGGATGCCAAGGTAATCCTTGAAAAACATTATGGCTGGATGCAGGACCTTGAATTTACAATTGAAAAGGAAAAACTGTACTTCCTGCAGACTCGTGACGGCAAATCCACCCCTATGGCTTCAATCCGCATCGGTGTCGAGATGCTGGAAGAGGGCCTGACCACCGAGCAAAAGGTGCTAAGCCAGGTCGAGGCCAACGGTGTCACATACCTGTTGCGACCCATTTTTGACCCAGCTGCCCAGGAAGCCGCTCGTAAAGAGGGCCGCAAAATCGCGAAGGGGCTAAACGCTGGACCAGGCGCTGCAAGTGGTCGCATTGTCTTCTTTAGCGATGAAATGGGCGACAAACGTGAAGAGTGGGCCGAAGTTGATTCCCACGGCAAGAAGGTTCCAGCTAAGACCATCTTGGTCCGAATTGAGACCTCGCCAGAAGACATCACTGGCATGGAATTGGCCGAAGGTATCCTGACCCAGCGTGGCGGAATGACCTCTCACGCCGCTTTGGTTGCCAGACAGCGTGGTAAGGTCTGCGTCGCGGGCTGCGAAGCGATCCACATCGACTATCAGGCCAGAACCCTCTCAGTTGGCAAGACTGTGTTAAAGGAAGGTGACTGGATTTCCATTGATGGAAGCACTGGCGAAGTATTCGCAGGCAAGCTGGAAACTGCTCCATCGGAAGTTTTGCAGGTTCTGAAGGACAAGACCTTGAAGCCTGAAAATGCACCGACCTACCGTCGCTTTGCCAAGCTGATGGAACTGGCTGACAAGTATCGTCGCCTGGATATCCGCACCAACGCTGATGCCCCAAGCGAAGCCGCGTTAGCCGTAGCCTTTGGCGCCCAAGGGATTGGTCTGACTCGTACCGAGCACATGTTCTTTGAAGGCGACCGGATCACCTCGATGCGAAAGATGATTCTGGCCACCACCGAAGAGGCTCGCCGGGCCGCGTTGGACGAACTGCTTCCAAGACAACGCGAAGATTTTTATGGCATTTTTAAGGCCATGGAAGGTCGTCCAGTGACCGTACGTCTGCTGGACCCGCCCTTGCACGAGTTCCTGCCACAGGACGCAGAAAGAGTTGCTGAGTTTTCAAAGCTAAGTGGCATCCCTGTTGAAGATATCAACCGTCGAATCGAGGAACTGCACGAATTCAACCCAATGTTGGGCCATCGTGGTTGCCGCCTTGGTGTGACATATCCTGAAATCACGGAAATGCAGGCAAGAGCCATATTTGAAGCCGCCTGCGACCTGAAAAAGGAAGGAATGGATGTTTTCCCAGAGGTTATGGTCCCACTAGTCGGTCATGCAAACGAGCTTCGCAATCAGGAAAAGATTGTCCGCTCGGTAGCCAACAAGGTCTTTGAGGAAAAGGGCTTAAAAATCGATTACTTGGTTGGAACCATGATCGAAGTTCCTAGGGCCGCAGTGACTGCCAACGAAATCGCCGAAGTGGCGGAATTCTTCTCGTTTGGCACGAATGACCTGACCCAGATGGGATTTGGTATGAGCCGGGACGACTACGGCAAGTTCATGCCAATCTACCTGGACAACAATGTTGGCATCCTAAAGACTGATCCCTTCATTTCTTTGGATGAAGGCATCGCCGAGTTGGTGCGTTTGGCCGTTGAGCGTGGAAAATCCACCCGTCCTGACATTAAACTTGGTGTCTGCGGTGAGCATGGTGGTGAACCACACTCCATCGCCAAGTTCCACAAGCTGGGGCTGGCTTATGTTTCCTGCTCGCCGTACCGAGTTCCTGTAGCCCGCATTGCGGCAGCTCAGGCGGCACTCGGTCTTTTATAAAAGGCAAAAGGGGGCCTGCTAGTGATGTTGAACCGCACTTTCCTTGGCGTCCAGGGATTGGTTTTGGTTTGTGTCCTGGGGATTGCGACGCTGGTTTCATCTTCAGGATGTGACAACATCACAAGGGCCCCCAGGCCTGACCCTGCAAAGTTCACATATCCCAGCACCGTGGTGGCTGACCCGTCCGGTGACTGGGTGTATGTGGTCTCAACCAATTTTGACGGCAGTAATTCCGGTGGCACCATCGTTCCAATCGAAGTTTCCACCAAGAAGGTGGTGTCTGCCGGTGCCGTTGAAGTTGGAAGCTTTGCCGGGGAAATGGCCTTGCTGACCGACGCGGACGGGGTTTCCACAAAGGCCTACATCGCGATTCGAGACGATGATGAATTGATTCATCTGGACCTTGTTCGAACCGATGAAGGCATCGCCTTTGCTTGTTCTGAATCCGAAAACAAGGGCTTGGCAATCTGCGACGATAGCCGCCGCCTAGAGGTCACCTCCTTGATGAAGGATAGCGTGCCGGAGGATTTGCAAGAAGACACCCCAGATGCTGGCGACCCTTATGCCATCGCCATTGGGGCACCCTTGCCTAGCCAAGATGACGACAGCGCTCAGATAAATCCCCTTTACCTTGGCAGCTTGCTTGATGGCGCTTTTTTGATCTTTACTTTGGACTCCGATGGAACCCCTGTCTTTCGCAAAGGAGCAACCCTTGCTCCAGGTATCCATTCGATTATCGAACGTCAAGTTACCCCGCGAAACCGCGTACTGATTGTCAGTAATCGCATACAGGCGGTTATACACATCGTCAACGTCACCTTTAATTCAGACGACACGGTCGATGTGGTGGTTGACGAGCCTGTCCGCTGGGATCAGGTAAGCTCAACAGGCGATTATTTCCGTGGAATGACCCTTTCTTTGGATGGTGCTGCGCTATACTGTGCGTTTAACTCGCCGTCATCATTGGTAATACTGGATTTTGGCCAAGATGGTCGTCCAGTACCAAGAGCCTTGGTGCCGCTTTATGGCAAGGTCGGTTATGTCGCCACTTACGCCCCAGAGCCAGGTAGGGAACTTGTGTACGTTACCGAGTTTACTTCAGATGCTTTGTATGCCGTTGACCCGGTTTCCATGTTCCTTGTCGACAGGATTCCAATCGGTGGTGGTCCATATGGGCTTGCAATTGCTGGTGATATGGCCTGGGTTGCCAATTTTGAAGAGGGTAGCGTAAGCGTTGTCGATTTGGACCCCACCAGTGCGAATTGGCACCAGGAAATCGAGAGGTTAAAGTAAAATGCGTGTAGTAGCTTTGCTTTTACTGCTTTTTATATCGGCCTGCTCGGACAAGATTAACTATGAAACTAGGCTAATCAAGTTGCCAGTAGGAATGGTCGTAACTTGCGTAGATGATTCAGGAAACCAGTTGAACCAAGAGGACTGTGTAAGCAAGTCTGGCATTAAAACCGCCTGGATCTTGGATGCAGGTAGCAGGGGGCTGTCCATTTTGGACATAACAGCCAAGCTGCACTATGACTCGGACCCCTTCGTGCCTGGGTTTAACACGGTTCCAGTTGGAGGGGCCCCTATCGCCATCAAGGCGGACCTGCAAAATGTTTATTCGCTTCTTACCGTAGATGACGTCTCAAAGGGACCATCACTTGCGGTTTTGCCGCTTTCCAATCTTGGCAAATCTTGGGATTTCATAAGACAGCCTTTGACTTGTGATGTCAAGGACCTAGCACTTGGTAAACGGGCAGACGCCCCTGTCGTCCTCGTTCTTGGAACATGCGGTGCGCATTCAAAGATTTGGGCGTTACCAGTGGCCGATCTCGGTGATGTAGACCTAGAGGGCGTCGACACTTGGGATATCCCTGGAATCGCCCTAAAAATGGAAACCTCCAAGGATGGCCTTAGCGCCTATGTGACCTCAATTGGCGGCGATTCAGATGCTATCTTCGGGGACATTTTATCCAAAGTAGATCTGGCTGGCACCACGGTCGACTCAGTCGCAATTGGTGATGCTGGCAGATTGACAGGAAAAGCCTTTGATTTTGAAGGCGAACGCACAGTCTCCAGACTTAGAGGACGCCCCGCAATCTCCCCTGATGGAAGTATCGTTTACCTGCCACTTGGTGAGCCCGGAGCAATTGCCGTTTTCGACGGCGACCTTAAGCGCCTTGATGTAAATGCTACTGGCGAGGATGGGGTTGGAAACAAATATCTCGAAGAGCTTGGATTTAAAGACATCCTGTTAAGTTCTCCGGCTGTTGCAGTTGTTTTCGTCACCATCGAAGAAAGCTTAAGGGCAATAGCTAGCATGGAGAACGGCACATTTGTCAGAATTGTGGTTGAATCCACTGAAGAATTCCCTGTCGCCCACGTTTTGGAACCCGCCGAAGAGCAGGGGACCAGCGCCGCTTCAAGTATCAGCACCAGATACAACGGCGAATGGTTTTCATCTGCCTACCTTAATAGATCTGACCTTCCATCCTTTGGTTTAGCGGAGATTAAAGTCCTAAGCGACGAAAAAAAGAGCTATTACGGCATTGAGTTTGTCTCAGAACCCAAGGAAATGCTTAATGAAACATGGGTTGTGACCAATGAGGGAGTAATCCCCGGGACTAGGCGCGTTGGAACCCTAGAGTTTGATAACCCAGATGCAGGTGTTGTTCAATTGGTTGATGCAGATGCCGATTTTTGTGCGTTAGGGGTTTTAGACTCCGATTCATCTTCGATTGGCATCGGCGACATAGTGGTTCTTACCCCTGATCTTCCGGTTGATTGTGGTTTGGTCAAGGGTGAATTCCTGGAATATCGCATTGCCAAAGTTGAAAAGACACGCCTGACACTTGAACCAGCTTACTTATCAGTGCCCCTACCAGAGCCAGGCTGCTTTGAAGGCCCTGTCCTGTTTGAGGTGCGAGTAGCCCTGGGTTGGTCTGTTGTTGGTTCTAAAAGTGGCTTTCTGCATCCCAGGGTTTCTGAAGGCGACGCTTGCGTTGATGCAGCCAACGTAAACCCCTTGTTTAACTCCAGGGCATACGAACCATACCCGAAAGAACTTGGTGGCCGAGTTTCATCCTGTCCAATTCGCGAGGCAGACCCACAATTCGACACTGATGTCTGGAACCAAGCTTTGTTTGAAAATCCGATTTTCAAGTTCAGGATTGTTCCTGGTTGCCGCGCTGGGCGAGATTTCCTGCCAGAGACAGTTCCAACCGCCAGAGACACCCAACTAAAATTCCAAGTCGTTTCCGGTTTTGTATCAAAGGGTCAATCTTTAACCGGCCTTTCATCAGGTGACCTAGCTGTATTTGATACCACTATTTATGGCGTCGATACTGGAAATGGGCTGCTTTTTGAGATAGATGCCGATAAGGTTGAGGTAGTTTCAACTTCTTATTGACCACAAAATAAAGCAATTTGAATAGGCTTTTAATCTTCTTAAACTTAAAAAACCTTTTTTATTTAGGTTGCTATTTGCCTCAAAGCCTGTATAAACTACCGCCCGACGGGCTAAGTGCTTGCACCGCCCTGGCAGGTTTTATGAAGGAGTGGGTCCCATGATGCGATCTCCCCTTGGAAAGCGTCCAAGACAATTGATAATTTTTACGGGTCTGTTGGCGCTTCTTGTCTTTGGAGCGTGCAATTACCGCTGGGTAGCTGTACTTAGTACGTTCCAGTTTAAGCAGATGGAATTCGTCTCTGTCTTTCCAGCGCATCGTGATGCCGAGGGCAAATACACTCGCCAGTGTGGCCCATCGGACAGCAGGAAAGCTAACGCGCTAATGTTTTCGGTAAACCTTGTAGGAACCGAAAAGAGTGGCACCACCTCGCAGGATAAAGACTTTGATTCTTCCATGAAGCCTGGTGACTTGGTGAAGAAGAGCGCCGGCGAAAGCTCTGTCCGCGAAGTTTTGGACCTTACCAGTGCCGATTTCAAAGTTAACATCGACTGTGTTGAGCCATATCCAGACGCGGACCTGACCAGCGCTGATCCGAAATGCCAAGGCAAAACTGGTCCATCTGCAGCCCAGGCAAATCAGGTTGAGTTTGCAGGGTACTTTGGTGGTGGCTTTCGTCGTCCTGTATCAGACAAGGATGCAATGGCGATTGCCGTCATGTTTGACCAGTCTGGCTCCATCAAGGGCTTTATTGACGCTGAAGGATTGGCCGAAGTTAAGCCTGGATCGCTGGGCCCATGGCCATCAAATTTCAGCCCACTTGGTACCGACCCTGAAAGCCAGAGTTCCTTGGCTGTCAAAGCGCTGTTTGGTCAGTTGAATAAAAACGTTTTGGCCGGAGTATTCCAGTTCTCCGAGCAACTCGGTTTAACGGCTAAGATAGTTTGTGACCTCATGCCTGATGGCACTGAAGAAGAACGACGTCAGGATTGTTACGGCACTGACCGTGATATCTTTGTAAATTCCAATGCTTATACTGACCTCCAGATCAACCCCGCAGGACGAACTCCCCTGTGGTCGGCTGTCCAGGACGTCTACAATTTCATGAAGGAAAAGGGCAGAGCTGATGTCAGACACATCTTGGTCATTACTGACAGCCCAGATACCTGTCATCCAGACTCTCCCGGTTATAAACCCAGCTATCGGCTCTACAGAAGTGCCACTAAAACATATTCAAAAGTGGAACAGCCATCATGCTCGACTGTGAGCTACGACGACTTCTTAAATACTGTGCTGGCTGATATCAAAGATCCCAGCGGCAATTATCTGCCCATGGAAGAGTTGCCGGTACACGTCAGCTTTATACAGCTTCAGTCAGTGGCCCATCCCGAGCGAGACGTCAGACAGCAGGAAATCGCGTGTCTGACTGGTGGACACTACTTGTTTGTAAACGGAAGAGACATCTCCAATAACAACACAAACCCAGATGGGCTTCGTACTGCCATTAACAATGCGGTTGAGAGATGGCGTGGGTCGATGGGTGGAACATGGACTGTTGCGGTTGATTACGCCGATTTGGAAAACAGAGGCCAGCTGCCTCTGGGCGCCAATCTAGCACTTGCTGGCACTGTCGAACTTAACGAAACTAGGGTCCTGCAAAGCTATCCTCTGCCTTTGAGGATTGGCCACGTAGGGACCACCCCAGTTCCCAACTATGACACGCGTGGTTCTATTTGGGTCCCCTGTATCAGTGGTGATTCGTGTGATTGGTATCCACTGGCAGACCCAGATTGTTCACAAAAAGCCTGTAGGGTTGCAGATGGGGTATGTGCCTCTAGCTGGAAGGCCGACGACAGCGCTTGTGACGATGCAGGCGTTTGCTGTTGGGGCAGCTGCGTTGAAGTGAACGAGTGCCAGACTCGGGATGAACTTTGCAACGTGACCAACAAGGCGGACGCTACGGCTTGTACTGGTGGTGTATGTTGTGAAGGTGAATGCAAGGCTGGTGCATCCAACTGTACCGGTGGTTCAGGGGATCCTTGCGAGGGCAAGCCAGACGACACCCCATGTGTAGGCGGTGTCTGCTGTGATGGGATGTGTGTTCGCCGAAGCAGCTGTGCAGATGATCCCAATGAGGCCTGTATAGGTCAGCCAGACAACACCCCATGTTATGACGGTGTTTGCTGTAATGAACTGTGTGTCCGTGGGGACACCTGCGAAGAAGACCCCAATGCGGCATGCGTAGGTCAGCCAGACAACACCGAATGTGAAGGCGGTGTCTGCTGTCTGGAGAAGTGTGTCCGCCGAAGCAGCTGCGACTCGTGTGAAGGGGCTGCAGACAACGAACCCTGTGGCGACAATGGCGTCTGCTGTAATGAAACATGTCTTGATAACACCACCGAATGTCCTGCAGCTAACCCCTGCGAGGGGCAGGATGATGGTACTGAGTGCGGTGATCAGAAGGTGTGTTGCGGCGGAGAATGCGTCGACGGCACCACCTGTCCTTAATGGTTTGTCGGTATCGGGAAAGCCAGACGGTTTGTCCCGGCTTTTGAAATGTGGCTTTATCGGCGTAAATGCCGTTTGAAGAGGTTGAAGCAATGAGGGTAGTCATGAATGGTAGGTGGGCGCTACGGGCCATGGTCAGCTTCGTTGTCTTGTTTGCCGCGGTTCCAATGGCAATGGGACAGGAGAATGAACAAACGGTCCTGGACCAGAAATTCGACAAAGTCTGGGGTAAAGAGAGGGACCTGAAGGTCATTCAGAAGCGCGTGTACGAAAAGGCCAATCGTCACGAGATAGGAATCTTGTTGGGGATGATTCCCAACGACTCCTTTTTCAACTACTTTCCAGTAGGCCTAAGGTACGATTACTTTTTCCTGGAAAGTGTCGCCCTGGAAGTGGCTGGCGCCTATGTGCCATCCTCTTCGAGCAGCCTCCGCAAGGATCTGCTGGAGTTCTCGGGTGGTGCTATTCAAGGGGTCCAATTGCCTGAAAGGGTACAGTGGTACGCAGGCTTAAATGTTTATTGGGCTCCTGTCCACGGAAAGGTGTCCTTGTTCACCACCAAGCTGACCAGCTTTGATATTGGTCTGCTGGTGGGCTTGGGTATCCTTGGGTCACAAAAAGAGCAGGATGGTAAATGGGTAACCAGGAAGTCCTATGGAGACGCGGTTCCCTTTAACCTGATGGCTAATCTGGGCCTTGGGTTCCACCTGTTTTTGACCGATTATCTGGCGTTACGCCTTGACTATCGTCATTACATTTTCCCAGCGCTGCCAGACAGAGGGCAGTCAGAGTGGAGCAACGGTGTTCGCTCCCTTGCGGAAATCACCCTGGGATTGGGGTATTTCACGCCAGCGCCTAAGTAGTTTTCTGGCGCATTACCTGCGTCCCGGGTTTCTCGGGATGACGGTTTGAGTTCCTAGACGGGATGGTGGAATAATGAACCAGATATTTAAGCCAGCGCTAATATTTGCAGTCGCCTTCGGGCTGACTACGGCTATCACCACGCAGGCTCACGCTATCACGGTTGAGGAGATCGTCACACTGGTTGGTCTTGGGATTCCTGAGGCCGACATCGTGAAGGCGATTGACAAGGATCGCACCGTTTTTAGCCTTCAGATAGGTGACATCCTTGAGCTCAAGAAGGTTGGTGTGCCTGATGGTGTTATTCAGCACATGATGCGTACCCAGCAACTTTACGGTGCCCCCGCCGCAACTGCCAGCACCGCCACTACGAGCAGCAGTGGTGCGACTGCGGCCCCAGCGCCTGTTGTTGAAGTGCAGAAGATGAAGACCCCCGAGGAATTGGCTGCTGAAGCGGCGGCCAAGGCCGAAGAGGAGCGTCGCCGCGCTGAAGAGGCCAGAAAGGCCGAGGAAGCCAGACGCAGCGCCTACGCTCGTGGGGTTTTGCGTGATGGTCTTGCCCTTGCGGAGCAGGGGAAATGGGTGGAATCTTTGACAGTTTTCCAGAACTTCGTTCGTGATGGAAACTACCCGCCAGGCTCAGTCGAAGCTTACAACGCCAATTATGGCATTGCCGCTGCACTTACCAACGCTGGCTTATACCAAAGTGCGGCCAAGATGTTGGTTGACGTGGTGCTTGAAGGACCTGATAAGCCGTTCTTCCAGGAGGCTTTCCTGGCCCTTCGAAAGCTTCGCGCTGAAATCATCTATAATCCACCGGATCTTGAGCGTTTGCCTGATTTTTCGACCGTTGGGTTTAGCAGCGAATTCCAGGATCAGTACAACTATGTTCTTGGAGAATACTTCTTTGATTTCAATAACTTCCAAAGGGCCACAAAGCACCTTGACGCGGTGCCGGATTCGGCGCCCGACGGACCAAAGGCTAGGTACCTGACTGCGCTTATTCAGGTTCGCTACAAAATGTACAAGTCTGCAGTCGAATCACTGCAGCGTGCTATCGTGGCCGTTGAGCAGCAAAAGGGCGACTCTGCCATCCGCGATCTTGGTTACATGGCTTTGGCTCGTATTGCTTATGAGGCAGGTAACTATGACGCGGCCATCTTCTATTACAAGAAGGTCCCCCAAAGTTCATCCAAGGCTGGTGTTGTTTTTTACGAAATGGCGTGGACTTACATGATGAAGGGTGACTATTCCAGGGCTTTGGGTTCGTTCCATACCCTGCACTCACCTTACTTTGCCGAAACCTTCTTCCCAGAGCTGTGGATTCTTGAGGCCCGCGCCTACGGTGACTTGTGCTATCCAGATCGTGCCAAGAGGGCGCTTGAAATGTTTGAAAGGGACGTTGTCAGCACTCAGGTACCACTTCGTGCCTTCATCAACGCACAAAAGTCTCCGGAAGACTTTTACAACAACTTTGTGGCGGCCGTTAATGGCGAGCCTAGTGCGATGAAGCTGGATGATAAGCTGGTTTATCCCGTTCTTTCTAACATTGAGTTCTATAATCTTTATCGAACCATTAGGCAGATCGAGAAGGAAGACCGTGAATTCAGAGCCAATCAAGGGCGCCTTGGCAGTTTTGGACAGGAAATGCTCGCTCGTTTGGCGATGCTGAAGAAAGAAAGCATCGTTCGAGGTGGAATCAAGGTTCAGCAGATCCTGACCACCCTGGATGCAGACATTAACGAAGCACTGGTTCAACAAACCGAGATTGAAGTCGACATCAACATGATGGCCATCAACCAGATGACTGAAGAGACCAAACGTATGGTTGGCGAGGCATCTGAGGAAGAGGCTGAGGTTGTTACCAGTGGTAAGGTGGCCGTTGTCGGTGATGACACCGAAGTTTGGCCCTTTGAAGGTGAGTACTGGCGCGACGAGATCTCCTATTACAGGAGCATGTTGACTTCCCAGTGCACTGATGATTCGTTCTTTTAAGATGTGTTTATTGCTGGAAACCGCCAGCCGACTATCAATTTTTATGAGGGGCGCATGAGAAAATCGATTGCAACTCTTTTTTTCCTGGCAGTGTCGCTACCTGGTTTAGCGTTTGCCCAGGAAAATGGTACTAAGGCCGATGCCCAAGCACCAGAAGGTGGTGTCAAGGGTGGTCAGTTCAGTCTTGAACAGGCTGAACGGATAATGAACGAAAAAGTCGCCGAAAAGATGCGTGAAATTTCCGGCGTTCGCCAGGAAAACATCAGGAAACTTGAGGGACTTCTTCAAAATCCTGAGTATCGTAAGGACCCTGACCGTGCCCCCAAAGTAATGCACATGCTGGCGGAAAACTACTGGGAGGAGGGGCTTTATCAATACCTCCAAGCTCGCGATGTGTGGGACAAGGCGATGGAGCAGGTCTATGCTGGTACTTTAAGCGAGCCGCCGCCTGAGCCAATCGAGGATTATTCCAAATCACTGGAATATTACAGGGAAATTTTGCGGTCATTCCCCTCCTATCCGCGTGTTGACGAGGTTTATTACTACCTTGGCAAAGGCGCGATGAAAGAGGGCAAGACCAAGCAGAATCGGCTGTTGCAAAAGGAAGGTTCCGAGTATCTAAACCGCTTGGTCAAGGATTATCCCAAGAGTAGGTTTATTGCTGAGGCTCACCTTGCTTTGGCCGAGTACTACTTTGAAACGAACTCCATGTGGTTTGCCAAGCAGAACTACGAGATCATCATCCAGAAGTTCCCCAAGTCTTCGATGTACAACTACGCGCTGTACAAGCTTGCTTGGGTTTACTTCAACCTGTCTGAATTCGAACAGTCCATTGATACCTTCCACAAGGTCGTTGCCCAGGTGTCTGCTGAAAAAAGCGCTGGCAAGGGTATCATCGAGTTCAAGAATCAGGCTTTGAACGACTTGGTGGTTACCTATGCCGAGGTTGATAACGGCTGGGTAAGGGCTCGTGATTACTTCAAAAAGATCCTGCCTGATGAAGAAACCTATGCAAAGCTTAGAATGCTTGGTGACTTGTACGTGGGACAGTCAAAGTTTGTGGAAGCCGAGGCCATTTTCCGCCACTTCATCGAGCGTGAAAAGACCACGCCCAAGATTGTTGAATACTTTGAAATCATTATTGGAATCTACACCTCAACAAATGACATTCGCGGGCTTGATAATATGGTCGCCGAGATCCTTGAGTACTTTAAGCCAAACGGCACTTGGCGCACCGTTAACAAGGCTAACGAGGACATCCTTGCAGAAGCTGACGCTCTGACTGAAAAGAATCTGCGCTTCATCGCGAACTACTATCACAGGGATGCTCAAAAGACCAACAGTCGCGATACCTACCAAAAGACGGCTGACCGCTACGCAACCTATTTGTCCAGGTTCGCGGACAGTAAGGATGCCTATGTCGTCAACTTCTACTATGCTGAGATTTTGTACGACGTCTTGAAGGACTACGAACATGCATCCGAACAGTATCAAGCTGTTATTCAGCGTGACACCAAGGGTGAATATGTTGAGGACGCGGCGCTTGGTGTGATTTATTCAACCCAAGAGCTGATGGTCAAGGAGGGCCTGCAGCAAGTCGCCAAGAGCGGCAGAATGGAAGTGGTCAAGGTTGACCCGAAGCAGGCTGACAAGCCGATTCCAGAGACCGACCTTCATCCACTGGAAGAGACTTACATCAAGGCTTCTGACAAGTACGTTGAGCTGTTGACCGAGCTCATCAAGGACCCAGAAGTCCGCAAGAAAAATCCTGAACGCGGTGAAAAAATTCCGGAAATCATGTTTATTGCGGCTGACGTCTTTTACCGTCACGGTAAGTTCCAGGACGCAGTGACGCGATTGGAGACTCTGTTCGAGTACGATGCGTCATCCAAGTTTGCTGCTTATGCAGTCTTTACTTTGCTTGACTGTTATCAGCGACTGCAACAGTGGCCGATGGTTGAAGAGTGGGCAAGAAAGCTGATTGCTGCCCGCAACTTCACTGTGCGTTCCGAGAAGGACCTGAAAAAGATCGTAGCCATCGCCATGGTTGAAAACTCAAGGCTGCTGTCAGTTGAGCGTCGTTATGATAACGCGATCAGCGAGTCCATGCGTGTTTATGAAGAGTTCAGAAGCCAAGAGGAGACCGCTTCGAAGGCGCTCTTTAACGTGGCTTCCTTGTATGAGAGCCAAAAAGAAGTCGACAAGGCAGTCAGGACGTACCTGCGTGTGGTCAAGGAGTTCCCAAAATCTGAGGTTGCTCCAGAGGCCATCTACACGATTGGTTTGATTTATGAAAGCCAGACTGAATTTAAAAAGGCCGCGGAGACCTTTGAAAGCATGGAGCAGTTTAGAACCATCAAGGAGCCAACCGAGCCCGAGAAAAAGGCTGCTTGGCGTGATCTCCAACAGCAGATGGCTGACGCGCTTCAAAACGCAGGCTTGATTAGAGAGGCCTTGTCAGATCCGAAGGCGGCTATTGATGTTTACCAGAAGTTTGTAAATCATTTCCAGGGCCATCCAGATGTTCCAAAGATTTTCCTGAGAATTGGAATTGTATACGAAAATCAAGGGGATCCTGCATCGCTGAAGCGTGCTCACGATCACTACCAGGCCTTCTTGAAGCGCAATTTTGGGCGCCCAGACCTGTCTGTTCAAGCAGCGGCTAGAGCTGGTGACTGCCTGAAACAGATTGACAAGGTCAAAAACCGCAGAGCTGCAAGCACCCTGTTCCAGCTGGCTGTTGAGACGTTCAACCGGCTTAGCGGAGAGGGGGATCTGATCAGATCTGCTAGAGGATATGCAGCGCAGGCGGCTTTCGAGCTGGCTGACTACTATTACGATGACTTTGCGGCTCTTCGGATTCCTTCAACCTTGAACCCATACACCTTGAAGCGTGGTTTGGAGGCCAAGGCCGAGGCGCAGCAGAAGGCAGAAACTCAGTTCAATCAAGTTTTGGACTATAAATCCGGTGGTTGGTCCGCTGGTGCGTTGTTCAAGATTGGATTGCTGTATTACGAATTCAAAGAAGAGCTCTTGAACGTTCCAATTCCCGAGGGGCTGGATTGGGAAACCGAGTCGATGTACATGGCCATTTTGGAAGAAATCGCTCGCCCGGTTGAAGAAAAATCCCTTCGTGCCTTTGAAAAGGCTTTGAACCTTGCCCACCAGGAGAAGGTTTACAACAAGTGGTCCTCGCTGTGTGGTCAGTACGCCGTTAAGGTTAACCAGGACACATTCCCAGTTTCTGGCGACCCATTGGTTTCACCTGATAGGATGAAAGATACCTTGGCGTCCACCAGTTTCATCCGGACACTTCGCCGTGGTGAAGTTGAAGTCAAAATGATAAAGGAGGCCCAGCGATGACTATGAGATTCGCAAAATTTGGCCTGTTGTTTGTGGTGGCGTTCGCGGTGGCTTGCGCCGGTCCTGCAGCAGAGCGTAAAGCTGACCAGGTCGTTCAGGGTGAAGAGGCTAAGGCTGCTCCTGCGGCTAAAAAAGGTCCTGATTTGACTATGCGAGAGGTGGTAGCGCCGGCCGAGCCCGAATATGTCGAAGGGGTCGATAAGGGGGCTCAGGACGCTTTCAGGACTGGGGTTGTAGCAATATCCCAAACTCCTCCTGACTACGCTACTGGCATCAAGTCTTTCGAAAAGGCTATCCAGCTTGATAAGGGCTTCCTGGAGGCATATTTCAACCTTGGGATGTGTTACGAGCGTACTGGTAGGCCGCTACAAGCTGTTGAGGTTTATCAGAACGCGGCCGATGCGAACCCAGGTAATCTCGACGCTGAAGGCTATGTGGGCAAGGTTTACTTGGCTTTGGCCAAGCGCGAGAGAGATGCTGGTGATACTAACAAGGCCGTTGAGTACGAACAAAAGGCTAAGGCGCTGTTTGACAAGATTATCGCCGACAACCCAGATAACACCACTGCGAACAACTCGATGGCCCTTTATTGGCTGTACAGAGGCAACAGCAAGCTTGCAGAAGACTTTGTACAAAAAGTCCTTATGCTTGAGCCACATAACGTGGTCGCCTTGAACACTCGTGGGTTGATTAACCTGATGGCTGGACAGCTGAACATTGCCAGGTGGGTTTTCGAAGAAAAGGTGTTGCGCGAGGACCCGAACTCGACTGAAGCTTGGTCTAATCTTGGAATCACCTATGTGAAGATGGGCAAGATGCCAGAGGCCGTTGCTTCATTTGAGAAGGCGGTTGAGTCTGATGCTGACAACTTTGAAGCGCGGATGAACGTTGCGGCCATCTATTTGAACTTCCTGCACTATCAGGCGGCTTTAGAGCAGTACGATGTTGCCTTGAAACTGGTACCTGACTGTGAGGAAGCCTTGATTGGGTCGGGTTCTGCACTTTTTGGAATGCTTCAGTTTGAAAAAGCGATTGAGCGCTGGCAGAAGGTCCTGGAATTGGATCCGAATAAAGGCGAGATTTATGCAAGAATTGGCCAGCTCTATGAATCCAAGCTGAACAATCTTGGAAAGGCCATTGAATACTATGAATTATACATAGCCAAGGCTCATCCTCCAGCCAACGATCCAATCGTTGCCAAGCTTCCGATGCTGAAGCAGATGCATGAGCAGGGTGACCTGTTCCTGACGCCAATGGACGAGGAAGCGCCTGAGGGTGCGGCTCCGGCTGAAGATGGTGCGGCTCCTGCCCCAGCTCCAGCGGCCGAAGAGCCAGCTGCTGAGCCTGCGGCAGAGCCCGTAGCAGAGCCTGCGGCAGAGCCCGTAGCAGAGCCTGCAGCTGAGTAGTTGAAAGGGTGCCGCAGGTTGTGGCATAATTACCGCGGCTTTGGCCGGTGAGGTGATACATGAAGCGCGTATTTGGTTTGATGCTTGCTTTGGTTGCAGTTGTCATGTTTGCAGCTCCAGCCATGGCGCAATCTCGTGATGTTAAGTCCAAGTTCTACGACTTCTCAGATACTTTGATCGACGGTGAAATTAAGAAACCTTCTACCTTGTACACAGATGCTCGTGTTAAGGTAAAGTTTGATCGACTGGCTAAGCTTAAGAAATCCTTTATGGAGCCAATGCTTCAGTCTGCTAAAGAGCCATCTTTTAAGTAGCCCGCCCAAGGGCCTAGCGCCCGCGCATCTGGTCATTTAGTTCAAGTGGTTTAACTCAAAATATCTTCAAGTAGGCCCGCCGTTTTAGCGTCCAGCATGCCTTCTTGCTCAAGTTCGGCTGCTAGCAGCTTGGTAAGCACTTTGTAAGCTGTTTGAAGGCTTGGGTTGCCTTCAAGCGCCGCAAGGTTTGATTTGATTGTGGCCAAGTCGCCTCTTGCCATAGGACCTGTCAGGGAATTTATGTTTGGGCTTCTTTCCCAGTTTGCCAAAAGGCTGTTTGCTAGCTTTACCGCGACCAGTTCAGCCTGGGGCACTCCAGCGTCTGATAAAGCCTTCGCTGAAGTCAGCAAAAGCGCCGCCGGTAGATTACTGGCTGCCACGGCCGCCGCATGACACAAAGGCTTGTTGGCGGGGTCAATTATGGCGGTTTTGGCCCTTGCGGCCAAAAAAATGGCCACAGCATCCTTGGAAGCAGTACCTTCAATCATCACCGCTGTACCTGCAGGCATTGGCAGCGCCTGTGATACAGGGGCAAAGGCATGCAAGGGGTGAGCTGAAAAATAGCCAGCCAAATCATGCGTGGCAAAGATAGATGATGGCATAGCCCCAGAAAGGTGCCCAACGACGTCGGACGAGTTGATATAGCCCTCATTTATCAGTCTGCTTAAGGTTTCACCCAAAGCCTTGTCTGGGACAGCCAAAATTACAACTCTTGCAACGCTCGTTCGGTCTTTGAGGCGCTCCAAAGGATGACAAACCAAAGGGCCAATTTTGCTTTTGTTTGTGGATAAAGTAATCAGGGTGGCAGGCACGTCAGTAAGCGTAAGCGCCAAGCCAACACCTGCCTTACCTGCACCAACAATAAAGACAGCCTTATTAGTCACGGTAAAAGCCTTCTTTTAGGATGAATTGAAGCACCGATTTGGGCAGCAGGTGGAAATTAGCGTCAGAGCCTTTCGCAAGTGATGCTCTGATTTGCGAACTAGAAACATCTGGAAACACTGGGCCAACTGCAGTGGGGTGCTCAACAGTTCTGGAAAGAACTATTAGGTTGGCCAAGGACTGTATCCTTTCGAAATCTTTCCACAAATGAATCTGGGCAATGATGTCGGAGCCCACAACTAGGTGCAGATTCCAGTGTGGATGCTGCTGTTTTAGGTACGTCAAAGTTTGAACTGTGTATGAAGGTGTGGGTAAATGCTGTTCGATATCAAGCACTTCAACGAGGTCGCCAAAGGGTTGGAACGCCATTTTGCACATTTCGACTTTGGCCTCAAAGGGAACGGTTGTTTGTTTATGAAACGGGTGCTCAAAAACTGGTATGACTGCGACCTTGTCACAGTCGGTGCATGTCAGCAGATAGGAGACCACCATAACATGGGCGCAATGGGGAGGATCAAAACTGCCGCCAAAGATAGCAACATCAATAGATTGTTGGGGTTTTGTGTGTTGATTTTTGAGGCTGCTATTCATTTTGCCAACCACTTAACGATATAGCAGGTATCTTTCGCGGATGGCAATAAAGTCGCGCCTGCCATCACGCATCCTTCGAGCTATTTCTACCCCAGGAACGCCATTTAGCAAAGCCTCTCTTAAAGATGAATCACCAAGTAACAAGTCCAAGGCTGGGACATCGTCAACGAATTCATAGGTGTCGGTTCGAAGGGCAAAATCATCGGGATAATTGGCAAAGATGGTGGCGATAATCACCAAGCCGGTCACAAGAGGCCGGAATTGTTCGCTATCTGTGACTATCAGTTGGGCACCCTTGCAGCTAGAATTTGCCCCCTTATCGTGGCTGGGTGTAAAAGCGGTCTCTCGAAAACGAACCCCAGCAAGGTTTTGTGAATTTAGTTCCTCAGCCAATCTGGTTGGATTTGTGATCCAAGGCGCCCCAAACAAAAAGAAGGGCATTGTAGTTCCGCGTCCCTCGCTGATGTTTGTGCCTTCTAAAAGACACATCCCAGGATATACCAGGGCGGTTTCCCAAGTCGGGATATTTGGCGAGGGCGGGACAAAGGGCAGGCCAGTTTCTGGCCACAATTTGCGTCTATCCCAGCCTTTACATGGGATAACGGTAAGTTCAAGGTCCATTTTCTGCTGGTCGCGCACAAACTTGGCAATCTCTCCGGCGGTCATGCCATGTCTGTTGGGGACTGGCAGATAAGAAACGAACGATTTTAACGTTGGTAAAGGGATATTTCCCTCAATTAAGGCCCCGCCAATAGGATTGGGCCTGTCCAGCACCACAAACTGGATTTTAGCCTTGGAACAAGCCTCCATTGCCAATGTCATAGTGGCAAGGTAAGTGTAGTAACGAGCCCCGACGTCTTGAAGATCAAAGACTACAAGGTCTAGGCCATCCAAATGGTGCGCCTTTGGGGTCAGTGACTCGAAAGTGTTGCCATAAAGGCTGCTGACTGGCACCTGTAGCCGTTCGTGAAAAACGTCCTCGACCGCCTCCATGTACAGCTGCTCCCCAAACAGGCCGTGCTCAGGCACCAAGAGCCGCTGTGGGCGTAGGCTATCGTCAGCACATACTAAATCAAACAGATGATTGGCGTTTGAATCCACCGAGGCTTGGTGGCAAATCAGCGCCCACTTACGATTTTTGATTATAGATAAAAGGTTTTCATCTGTTAAAAGGCGTTCAGCACCAGTTTTTACCATCTTTGGCGACCCAAGGAAGACGATCAAGGTTATCCCAGGATAGTCAAATCCACCAAGGTAACGACGTTTGGACCTAGTTTCGCGACATAGAACGAGGCCTGACCGCGGACGGGAATCATAGGACGAAAACTGAATTTTGGCGGGGTGAACGGGACTTGAACCCGCGGCCTCTGGCTTGACAGGCCAGCGTTATAACCAACTTAACTACCACCCCAGATTGTCAAAAAGGGCACCAGTGGGCGAAACAGGACTCGAACCTGTGACTCCCGGCGTGTAAAACCGGTGCTCTACCAACTGAGCTATTCGCCCAGGACCAAAAGTGACCGGCAGTATAGCCAGCCAGCATGCCGATGTCAACAATTATTGTTGTTTAGACCTTCCCCACTCCCCTCGCAGACGATGCCATGTTCGTTGTTGTGATGGTTAAAGCTGGCGTTTTCGTGTATGAAATCGTTGTTTAGGACGCTTTTGTGCCGTCTTTGGGCACAGGCCCCCTT
>Ga0209718_1000514_pt1 | contig 51835 bp, 50 predicted proteins | sample AD_JPNAS1_MetaG_FD_184420 | JGI IMG/M metagenome (GOLD analysis project Ga0209718, IMG submission 184420) | Active sludge microbial communities of municipal wastewater-treating anaerobic digesters from Japan - AD_JPNAS1_MetaG (SPAdes) (version 2) | ecosystem: Engineered > Bioreactor > Anaerobic...
AAAAAAGTTTCATCTCGGTTTTTAGTTGGTTGATAAGTTTGTGGAAATGACCGGTAAGAATTTTTTTGATTTTGCTGATGTTGGCTTTGTATTCTTTGGGGTCGGGGGCGGGTCCAGGACAAAGCCTCAGATGACAAAAGAGACAGGACTTGAGACCATGTTTGGCGGAATAGTAAGGAAATATTTGGCGAATGGTTTTGAGCAAACTTTTGACAGAGCGGCTGTCGGGAAAAGGACCGTAAATAATATCATTGTCATTAAGAGAAGATTTGAAGGCAGGTCGAACTAAAGGAAATTTATCACGGGAAATGGTGATATAAATATAACTTTTGTCATCTTTGAGTTGAGAGTTATATTTGGGACGGTATTGTTTGATAAGACCGGACTCCAAAACTAGAGCTTCGATTTCGGAGTCGACGGTAATAAATTTGGCGGAAGCAATTTGAGAAACAAGCTGGCGGGTCTTGTAACCGAGAGCATCTCGATTTTGAAAATATTGTAACACCCGTTTTTTGAGATTAACGGCTTTGCCAACATAAATTATTTCTTTTTGTTGATTTTGGTAGATATAAACTCCTGGAGAGCTGGGAATAGTGGTTAAATCAATCACATTGGTATTATATAATGAATTCATGACAGCAAAAGAAAAATGGTTATCATTAGTGTTCGGCATAATATGGGTGATATCGGCAGTAATTAGGTTTGGCCAGGTGTGGAATTATCAAACCGCTTTTACGTATGATCAATCACGCGATTTGTTGGATATCAGAGCTTTGGGAGAGTTTAGGGATCTGGCGGTATTGGGGCCAACAACTTCTATTAACGGCTTAAGATTGGGTCCGTTTTATTACTACATAAATTTGCCGGCTTATTGGGCGGGTGGCGGCAATCCACAAACACTAGTTAATTGGAACATTATTTTGTTTTTGGCAACTGCCGGTTTTATTTTTTATTTTTTCAGAAAGAAAAATATAGTTTTGGGTTTTATTGTTGGCAGTTTGTTTTTGATGGCGCCACAGATGTTTAATGTGACAAGATATTTTTGGAATGCTAATATGGCGATATATTTGAGCGTCTATTTTTATTTGGCGGTATGGAATTTTTTGGAAAAAAAAGACAAAAAGTCGATATTTTGGCTGGGAATAACAAGTGGTTTACTGACTCAATTTGAGGCGGCTTTTGGGGTGGTGTGTATTTTGTTTGCGGTTGTGATAATAGTGATAAATAAAAAATTAGGTTGGTGGAAAAATTTTTTGATAGGATTAATACCCTGGTTTTTGCCACAAATTGCTTTGGAAATAAAAAATAGATTTCAGATGACGAAATTGTTGTTGGGGATGATTAGCGGTCAAAATCAGGTATTAGGAGAAAAGTTGCTACTAACAGAAACAGTTTCTAGCCATCTGAAGTCTATGATTTATTTTTTTGAAGGACAGCTAATTTTGCCTTATGGTTGGGGAATAATAGTGTTTTTGGTAGCCGTGGGGTTGATTTTGGCAAACAAAAAATATCGGCGCTATGGGTTGTATTTTTTGGTATTTTGGCTGTTGGCTTTAGGGTTTTATATAGCGGTATATCATCATCCGTTAAAAATGTGGTATCTGGAAAGTTTAAGGGTGTGGTATGTACTGGTAGTGGGGATAGGAATAGTAAATATAAGTAAATATCAAAAAATAATCGGAATAATATTGGGCGTGTTTTTGATAAGGAATTTTTGGCTAACCGTAGTCGACCAGTCCAAATTTATGAACAAAACAGGAAGCGATGATCCAAAAAATTTGGCTAATTTAATCCGAAATATTGACTGGGTATACGAAAAAATAAATGGAGACGGATTTGAAGCTTACACTTATGTGCCGGAGATTTATGATTATCCAAACCAATATTTGTATTGGTGGTATGGGGTAAAAAAATATGGTTATATGCCGCAAAAAGTGTCTTATAGTTTAGCCCAAGTGCCAGAATATGTCCGATCTCAGGATGAGTTTTATAGGATGGTTAAAAAGAATGATAAATCTAAAATAGCTTTAGTTTATGAAGTTAAAAATGACTACGTGGGTTGGCTGGATCAGTTTAAAGACTATTGTGTGACTGATAAGTTGGAAACGAATTGGAAGACAATGGTAGAAATCAGAGAAAAGTGTAAATAAGTTTAAAGATGGGTTTTAAGATATTGACCGGTGTAACTTTTGGTGCAATTAACAATATCTTCAACAGTGCCGACGGCAACAACTTGACCACCCTTATCCCCTCCTTCGGGACCCATATCAATAATCCAGTCAGAATTTTTGATCATATCTAAATTGTGTTCAATAACCACGACAGTATTACCCTTGTCAACTAAACGGCGGAGAACGGTAATTAATTTATCAACGTCATAAAAATGAAGTCCGGTGGTAGGTTCGTCTAAAATATAAAGCATGCGACCATTTTCTTTTTTGACTAATTCACGACTGATTTTAAGACGTTGTGATTCGCCGCCGGAAAGAGTATTGGACGATTGACCCAGCTCCAAATAGCCCAGACCGACTGATTGGATGGTTTCTAAATTACGTTTTAGTTTGGGAATATTTTTGAAAAAATCGGCGGCTTCGTCGATGGTTAGGTTGAGAATTTGGGAAATATTTTTGCCTTTGTATTCGACTTCCAAAGTTTCGGCTTTGAAGCGGCTGCCGTGGCATTCATCACAGGTAACGTAAATATCGGGCAAAAACTGCATCTCAATTTTGATTTGACCCTGACCTTCACAAACAGGGCAACGGCCGTTTTTGACATTGAAAGAGAAACGACTGGCGTCGTAACCGCGAAGCTGAGCTTCAATGGTTTGGGACATTAATTGACGGATGTCATCAAAAATTTTGGTGTAGGTGGCGGGATTGCTGCGGGGAGTCCGACCGATGGGAGATTGGTCGACCAAAAGGACATCGGAAACGGATTCGGCGCCAGTGATTTGGTCAAATTTACCGATGGTGCCGTAATAGCTGCCCAAAATGGCTTTGCGGACACCGCCATAAAGAGTGTCATGGACTAGAGTTGACTTGCCGGAGCCGGAAACGCCGGTAACACAAACCAATTTGTTGAGAGGAAAATCGACATTGATATTTTTAAGATTCCACTGTCTGGCGTTGGTAATGGAGATTCTGTTTGATGCTAATTGTTGAGAAACCGGGTTTTGGGATGATTTTATCTTGAGCTTGCCGGAGAGATATTTGCCGGTAAGAGATTGGGGACTTTTTTTGATGTCGTCAATTGAGCCTTGGGCGACAATTTGACCGCCTTTTTTGCCGGCATAAAGTCCAAAATCGACAATATGGTCGGCACTTTTGATAACATCTTCGTCGTGTTCGACAACGACCAGGGTGTTGCCGGTATCCCGAAGTTTTTTGAGAGTTTCAATCAAACGATTGTTGTCACGGGAATGAAGACCAATAGTGGGTTCGTCAAGAATATACAAAACCCCGGTCAGGCCAGTGCCGATTTGACTGGCTAGACGGATTCGCTGCGATTCGCCGCTGGATAGGGTGCCGGCTTCACGTTCGAGACTGAGATAATCTAAACCGACAGCCAAAAGGAACTCAATCCTGGCGGTAAGTTCCTGTTTGATGGGAATTAAAATTTCTTTTTCCTGATCACTGGTCAATTTTGAGTTTAAAGTGTTGATCCACAGACTAAGTTTTTCGATAGGATATTGGGTAATTTGGTAAATATTTTTGCTTAAAATATGAATAGAAAGGGCGTCCTGATTTAGACGGCTACCATGGCAAAGCTGACATTCGGTTTTGATCATAAATTTTTCCAGCTCATCGCGAATAGCGTCAGAACCGGAATTGACGTAGCGGCTTTCCATCATTCGGGCGCGCCAGTCGGGAAATTTGGAACGGTCAATTTGATATTTAGACCCCAACCCTTTGCATTCGGGACAAGCGCCTTGGGGAGAATTAAAGGAAAAAAGCCGGGGTTCAATTTCTGGCAAAGAGATATTACAATTAGGACAAGCAAAATTTTCGGAGTAAAGAGTATCGTGGAAATCTTTGGGAAAATCGGGAAAATCAAAAGATGAGCTTAAGACTTCGGAAATGATCACTAAACCGTTGGCTAGTTTCATCCCCTGCTCAACACTGTCAATCAGACGATCGGTGAGAGGTTTTTGGTCTTTGAGAATGTCTTTGTTGATAGAAATACGGTCTATAACCACATCAATATTATGTTTATTGGTCTTGGCAATACCAAAATCAGAGTATAAATCGATAATTTGATTGTCAACTCGGAGCCATTTGTAGCCCTGTTTTTTGAGGTTATCGGTTAGTCCTTTAAAATCCCCTTTTTTGTCACGGACGACAGGTGAGAGAATCAAAAACCGATAATAATTAAGACCTTGAACCTGATGTTGGGCGATGGTGATAATTTGGGAAACAATTTGACGGCTGGTTTGGGGGGCTACTTCCTGATCACAAATAGGACAGTGGGGATGACCAATACGGGCAAAAAGCAAACGGAGATAGTCATAGATTTCGGTGATAGTGCCAACAGTAGACCGAGGGTTGTGAGAAATGGCTTTTTGATTGATGGCAATTGATGGCGATAAGCCGTCAATCAGGTCAACTTCGGGACGCTTCATGTTGCCCAAAAATTGACGGGCATAGGCAGACAAGCTTTCGACATAACGGCGTTGACCTTCGGCAAAAAGAGTGTCAAAAGCCATGCTTGATTTGCCGGAGCCGGAAACGCCGGTAAAAACAACTAATTTATTTTTGGGAAACTCAAAAGAAACATCTTTAAGATTGTTTTCTCTGGCTCCTTTAACAATTATTTTGTCGATCATATATAAATAGTGAAATTAAAAAGTTTCAATCTCACGAATTTTATCTCTAATTTTAATGGCTTCTTCAAAGTCGAGGTTGAAAGCTAAATTTCTCATCTGCTTTCTTAACTCCCGGATTTGTTTTTGACGTTGATTGGGAGTGAGAGAAGAAACGTCAATTTTGAACCACTCCGGTTTTTCTTCCGGCACGACGGCTTCAATAATTTGAGGACGAATTGATTTTACCACTGATTTGGGAGTAATATGATGATCTTGATTGTATTTAAGTTGAATTTGTCGACGGCGGTTAACCTCTTTGATGGCGCCAGTCATAGCCGGAGACATGGTGTCGGCATACAGGATAACGTGGCCGGAAATATGGCGGGAAGCCCGACCCATAATTTGGATGAGTGATGATTGGGAGCGGAGAAAACCTTGTTGGTCAGCATCAAGGATAGCCACCAAACTAACTTCAGGTAAATCAAGACCCTCACGGAGAAGATTGATACCAACTAAGACATCATAATCACCGGAACGAAGATTGTCTAAAATACTGGAACGCTCAAGAGTAACAATATCAGAATGAAGATAGGCAACTTTAAAATTATGTCCGGTTTTGGCAGAATCGGACAAATAGGAAGACAGATCTTCGGCCATTCTTTTGGTCAGAGTAATAACTAAGGTTCGTTCTTTTTTGTCAACCCGACGCTGAATTTCCTCAACCAGATTGGGAATCTGATTGTTGGTGGAGCGAACACTAATTTCGGGATCAACCAAACCGGTGGGGCGAATAATCTGCTCCACAATATGATGTTTGGATTTTTCCAGTTCATAAACGGCCGGGGTAGCAGAGACATAAATTACTTTTGAGATCCGGTCGGCAAATTCATCAAATTTTAAAGGCCGGTTGTCTAGAGCCGATGGCAGTCGAAAACCAAAGTTAATTAGATTTTGCTTGCGGGCGAGATCGCCGGCATACATACCGCCGATTTGAGGAACAGTAACATGTGATTCATCAATAACAGTCAAAAAATTTTTGCCCCAAAGACGATGAAAATAATCAACCAAGGTATAAGGCGGATCGCCGTGCTGACGATTTTTGTCAAAATAAATAGAATAATTTTCGATACCGTTGATATAGCCGGTTTCCTGAAGCATTTCTAAATCATATTCAACCCGCTGATTGATCCGCTGAGCTTCGAGAATTTTATTTTGAGATTTGAACATAGTGACCTGCTGGTCTCGGTCGTGGCGAATTTGGGCAAAAATATTATCTAAATTTTGATAGCCGCCGACATACTGTTTGGCAGGAAAAAGTTTAAACTGGTCAAACTTTTTTTCGGTGGCGGTAAAAGGGTGGCGTTGAGTAATAGCGGCAAGATAGTTACCATTAAACTCTAAAACCAAAAAAGAGTCGGTATATGACGGCCAAAGTTCGATAAGATCGCCGCGAACACGAAAAGTAGAACGTTTAAATTCTAATTCTGATCGGGTGTAAAACAAAGAAATAAAATTTTCCATTAACTGTCGGCGGGGATAATTTTGGCCGACTTGTAATAATAAAGTTAAGGCTTCAAATTCGTTGGGATCGCCGATATTATAAATACAACTGACGGAAGCGACGACAATATTGTCGCTGCCGGACAAAAGGTTTGAGGTAGCCTCAAGCCGGAGACGATCAATTTTGTCATTAATATCAACCTCTTTGGCAATATAAGTATCTGAAGCCGGAAGATAGGCTTCGGGTTGATAATAATCATAATAAGAAACAAAATAAGAGACTTTGTTGGCAGGAAATAATTCCTTAAATTCCTGATAGAGTTGACCAGCAAGAGTTTTATTGTGGGAAATAACTAAGGTGGGCAGTTGGGTGTTTTGAATAACATTGGCGATAGTAAAGGTTTTTCCCGATCCGGTAACTCCTAAAAGAGTTTGATGAGCGATATCAGAGTTGATTCCGTGAGAAAGTTTGGCGATAGCTCGGGGCTGATCACCTGAGGGCTGATAGTCTGACTGGAGGTTAAAAGACATATCATGTATTTTAACAAAAATGTTTGGGTTTTATTGGGGTGAGAAGGAAAGGTTATCTTGATTGACTAAGCATCCATTCAATCATTTTATTGTCAATATAGACCTGTTTCATAATATTGTGTCCGCCAGCGATAGATTTGATATAAGCTTGACCGCCAGCTTGATTGATGGAATTAACGAAAGCGCTTCGATTGGTAGAGTCAGCGTCACTAGTACCATACCAATAATAGATTTTAGTTGAAGTAAAACCGGAGGCGGAATTGGAACTGGGAGCACTGGAAGCAACCGCAACCAAAGAAGAAAAGAAAGTGGAATTATTTCTAACCAAGGCAGTACCTCCCCAGCAACCATCACTATGACAAGTCAAAGATATTTTTGATTTATTGATATTGTATTGACTAACAACATGATCAATAATAGCTTTGGCCTGCTGCTGATTACTAGAATATCCCCAAGATCGGGTGCTAAAAGGAGCAACAACAACTGCATTATAGTTATTACCGTCTCTTAGAAGTCTTGGAATATGCCCTTGTTTATACATATTATTTATATTTGGTTCTCTTTCCCAACCATGAAGATAAACCAACAAGGGCCAGTCTCTGTTTTTAGTAAAACCATAAGGTAAATACAAAATATACTGCATACCGCCGTATGATTCATGAGTAATAGTCCCCTGCTTGTCGTTGATTATAGGAAGAGTGGGAATAATGGTGGGAACGGGAATTCTATTAACTTCAACTGAGATTGATTTGGTGATATTGTTTGAGGTTTTGACCACAACGGTAGTAGTTCCGGGAGTTTTGGCGGTAATATAACCTAAGCTGTTGACGGTAGCAATGGTAGGATTGTTACTAGACCATTGAAGTGATTTATTGGCAGCATTGGCAGGAACAACCGAAGCTGATATCTTTTGAATTTCACCAGAATAGAGCTTGACAGAAGTAGCGCTAAGATTAATGCCTGTAGGATTAATAATGGCGGTAGTAGGAATAGGAGTGGGAATTCTAGTGGGAGTCCTAGTGGGAATTTGAGTAGGAATATTGGTGGGAGTTCTAGTGGGAACAGAGGTAGGAGTTTTGGTAGAAGTGGGAAGAGGTAAATTAGTACCAGGGACGGTGATGGTAGAACGGCTGGTCTGACCATTAACACTGGAGGCAGTAATGGTAGCAGTGCCAGGATTAACGGCAGTAACTCTGCCGGCAACATCAACAGTAGCGACACTAATATTACTGCTAGACCAGTTAAGGTGACGTCTGTTGGTAGTGTCAGGGGTATAGGTGACAGTTAGTTGAATAGTGCGATTGGTTTCGAGAGAAAGCTGGGGTTGATTAATACTAATAGATGACGGTTCGATGATAGCTCTGGTAGGAATAGGGGTAGAGGCGGCGGCGGTTGGAGATGTGAGGGTAACATTGGAGACAGATGGGGTGGGTTGAGTTCTGGTGTCTTTGATGGTAATTAAAATTTCGGCAGTTTTGTCATTAATAGTTTTGGCAATAATTTTGGTGGTGCCAGGAGTGGCGGCAGTAATAATCAATCTATTTTTGGCACTTTCAATTCGGGCGACGTGGCTGTTTTCAACCGTCCAAGTAACGGTATTATTAAAAACACCTGAGGGAATAATAGTAGCTTTGATTTCCTGTTGCTCTCCGGGATAGAGTTCGACTCTATAGGCGCTAAGATGTAAAACTTCAGGATAGATAGTAGGAATAGGCGTGCTGGTAGATCTAATAACTGGTTGAGGAGGATTAGTGGGTGCGGGGGTGTTGGTGGGAATTGGAGTCGAGGTGGGAATAATGGTAGGAATGGGGGTGTCAGTAGGAATGGTGGTGGGGTAAGAAGTGGGAATAGGAGTAGGAATAATAGTGGTGGGGGCGGGAGTAGGAGTTTCCAACTGAATTTCTTCAAAATCTTTACCACCAGTGTTGGTGGTAGCAACATTGGTTTTAGATTTGCCACCAGTAAAAAGACTTAAAAGCAGGAGGAGAATAGTGAGTACTAAAACTCCAGTGATTATTTTGACTACTAAAGTCGCATTTTTAAACCAATCGATGATGTCCATATATAAGAGTTTAACAAAAGACTGAAAAAATTATACAACTTTGTGTTAAATTTTTATAATGCTGACTAAAGTTTTGTCAATTGCCAATGTGGGTTTGCAGGGTGTAGAAATAGAAGTTGAGACTAATGTAGCGGAAAAGGGGTTCCCTGGGTTTGGTATTGTGGGGTTGGCAAGCAAAGCGGTAGAAGAAGCTAAAGAAAGAGTCAAAACAGCCATAATTAATTCTGAAATTGAATTTCCCAACGCTAAGGTAACTATAAATTTAGCGCCAGCGGATTTACCAAAAGATGGATCTTGCTATGATTTGCCGATATCGGTGGGAGTGTTGTCGTCTATCAGGGAAATGACAATGCCAAAGGAAAAAGCTTATTTCTATGGCGAATTGTCTCTGGATGGAAGTTTAAGACATACTAAGGGAGTATTTTTGTTGGCACTATTGGCAAAAGAAAAAGGGATTAAAAAAATATTTGTCCCCAGAATGAGCGCCAATGAGGCCAGCGTGATTGATGGAGTCGAAGTATATCCGGTAGATAATTTAAAAAATTTGATAAAACACTTGAGCGGAGAAAAGCTGATTACACCGTTAAAGAAAGTGGAGACTGAAGAAATTTTGGATGATATCAGACCGGAGTTTGATTTTGCAGAAATTTTGGGTCAAGAACAGGCCAAAAGAGCGTTAGAAATTGCCGCAGCCGGTGGTCATAATGTGTTTATGATGGGGCCGCCTGGATCTGGTAAAACCATGTTAGCCAGAGCCATGTCGGGAATATTGCCAAATTTGACAGAAAAAGAAAGTTTGGAGGTGACTAAAATTTATTCAATTACCGGCAATATTCCGCCGGGTGGATCATTAATCCGGCAAAGGCCGTTTCGGTCGCCTCATCATACAACCTCACAGGTGGGTTTGATTGGTGGAGGCAGCAATCCCCGACCAGGTGAAGTATCGTTAGCTCATCGGGGAGTGCTGTTTTTGGACGAATTTCCCGAATTTGGAAGAAATTCTCTGGAGGCGCTGAGGCAACCCCTGGAAGACGGATTAGTTAATATCTCCCGAGCAGCCGGGTCGGTTACTTTTCCGGCTCAGTTTATGTTGGTGGCAGCAGCTAATCCCTGCCCCTGCGGCTACCTAGGTGACCCAAAAAAAGACTGTAAATGCAGCAGTTTTCAAATTTTGAATTATCGAAAAAAACTGTCGGGGCCGATTATGGACCGGATTGATATTCATCTGACAGTACCGGCGGTAGATGTAAATCATTTAATGATAACCAAAGATGAAATTAATAATAATGAAAAATCGGAAGCAATTAAACAGCGGGTGATAGAGGCCAGAAAAATTCAAAACCAAAGATTTAAAAATTTGGCTCATATTTATAGTAATTCGGATATGAAAAACCGCCACCTAAAAGAGTTTGCTAATTTAAATCCGGAGGCTAATTTGCTACTAAAACAGGCGGTGAACAAATTTAATCTGTCTGCCAGAGTTTATTTTAGATTAATTAAGGTAGCTAGAACGATTGCTGATTTGGAAAAAAGCGAAGAAATTAAACAAAATCATATTGCCGAAGCTCTGCAATACCGGATAAAAAATGATGAATAATAAAGTCAGAAATTACAAAACAGGTAAGGAGGGAGAGGAAATTGCCAGAAAATTTTTGGTTCAAAAAGGGTTTAGGTTAATCGAATCTAACTATAGTAATAAGTTAGGAGAGATAGATTTGATTATGTTGGATAAAGAGGTGCTGGTGTTTGTGGAAGTAAAATTAAAAATTGGTGATAAATTCGGGTCGCCGGAGGAGATGATTTCAAAATATAAACTTAGTCAAATCAGGCGAGTGGCAGAGACATTTTTGGTATTAAATCCGGACATAAGCAAGCGTCTGGTGAAATACAGGATTGATGCTGTGTGTATAGTTTTAAACGAAGATAAAACTATTAATCGAATTAATTATTACGAAAATGTTTATGAATGAATGGTCAAAATGGCCGATAAAACTGATTGACAAAAAAGATTTTCCCCCACAGCTTGGAGAAATCAGATTGTGTCCGGAAAAGCTTTATTATCGGGGCGAGTGGAAAAGTGAATTGTTTGATAAGGTGGTGGCAGTAGTCGGCAGCCGCCAGATTACCCGATATGGCCGCGACGTGGTTGACAAAATCATGCCGGAAATTGTGTTTCGAAAAGCAACGGTGATTTCCGGTTTCATGTATGGAGTTGATAGCGAGTCCCACCGTCAGTGTGTCGAATATGGAGGAAAAACTGTGGCGGTTTTGGGCAGTGGTCTTGACCGACCTTACCCCAAAGAGAACAGTAGACTTTATACGGAAATATTAAATAGCGGCGGGGTGGTAGTATCGGAATATGAACCCGATTTTGGAGCGACGGTATGGAGTTTTCCTCAAAGGAATAGAATTGTAGCCGGGTTGGTAAACGTGGGAGTGGTGATTATTGAGGCGGGGATAAAATCTGGCAGTTTGATTACGGCCAAATTGGGGTTGGAGCAAAAGAAAAAGATTTTGGCAATCCCCGGACCGATAAACTCAAAAACGTCGGAAGGAACAAACTGGCTGATCAAAACCGGGGCCGCCAAGATGGTAACAGAGCCGGTAGATATTTTTGAAGATAAAATTGCTATGCCGGATCAGGAAAACTTGTTTAAGGATTACAGTAATCTGACTGATTTGGAAAGAAATATTATCGAGGTGTTGGAAAACGAAGCATTGAACAGTGATGAGATTTGTCAAAAAATTAAAAAACCGATTAATGAAGTTTCAACAACTTTATCAATGATGTTGATGAAAGATTTGCTGACAGAAGAAGACGGAAAATTTTTTATTTCCTAAAGGTAGTTAGTCCAATCTGAGATTGGAGCGGTATTGCCCCAGACAAAATTGATGGCGTATAAAACTATGGCGGGGATAAGGAGAATAAGAATAATTTTGACGGGATGTTTGGTAAAAAATTTTTTGTAAGCCAAAAGCATAAAAGGATAAACCGGGGCGATATAACGACTGATATCGCGGTGAGCTACCAGCAAAGTGGCGAGGGTAAAAACTAAAGGATAAACGGCAGTAATATCAAATTTATATTTTTTGACTAAGCGGTAAACTCCATAAATAGCCAACAAAAAGATATAAACAATATCCTCCAACCAGATGGTGTTAATCCAGGATTTAGTGCTGACAAAAACCAAATAAGGTAAAAAATTAAGATGGAAATTGTCGCCACTATGGAAATAGGCCCAAAAATTTCCTGTCTGGAGATAATAAAGATAAAAAATCAAAACAACGGTGATAGGCACTAAAATATAGGGAAAATATTTTTTGAATACCGGCAAAAATTTCCGGATATCAATCCAATCTTTGATAGCCACAATTCCGTATGAAGCTAACAAAAGAATGGCAGGGGTTTTGAAAGCCATGGATAGAGCAGCAAAAATGGCTGACAGCCAAAACTTTTCTTTCTTGTAGTAAAAAATTGAAGCTATAGTGGCGGCCAAAAACCAAGTTTCGGGAGCGCCGACCTGGCGAAGAACAAAAAACCGGGCGGGAAAAAACAAAAAAACTAGAGTCAGCCAAAAAGATTTTTTTTCTTTAAGATAAAGTTTGAGAAATTCGTAAAGAATGAGACTGAGAAAAACTGATCCCAAAAGAGTGGAAAAGATCATGGCTTTGGGACCGGTGGTGAAGTTACTAAAAAATGTAATTAAAGCCGGATAACCGGGGAAATGAGCCGGGTAGTATTCCAGAGGCTGGGGCAGGGAAAAATTGGGACCAATGCAGTTTTTGTCATAGCCGCATTTGGAAATAACCATGTAATTAGGACCGTCGTAGTTGGCAAAAATGGTCTCTAAAGAAACGTTGTCAAAACCAATTTTGCCGGGAATATTAAAATAAAAGATCAACCAGAATAAAATAGTGGAGGCTAAAGTCAAAGCTATAAGCTTAAAGTGACGGTTATATTTGGTAAAATACATCTTAGCTAATTTTACAACATTAGGCCCTATCGTCTAGCGGTTAGGACAGCGGATTCTCATTCCGCTAACCGGGGTTCGAGTCCCCGTAGGGTCACATAATTTATTTTTGAAACATCTCAAGAATTTTGGAAATTGGTCTTAAATAGCTCAAAGTGTTATAATTTACGTCCTAAGTTCATATAGTAATTAAATTTTGAGTTAATAGCAACTCTAAAATATTTTTGCTAATAGCACTTTGAAATTAACCAGGCTGGAGCTTGGTTAAAATAAATGGAAAAGGGTGATTTTTTTGTTGGAACAGTGTCTCAACTACACTACCCCACGCGATGTCAGGGAGATGTGGGAGAAAGCCGGTCATACCTCAATCCATGGAATGCCGAGTCCCAACGAGGTGGAGCTGTTGGTATCTGCTTTTGTCATACTGACCGAAAACGACAAAAACTCGTGGTGCACTTCGTATCCGTGGGACAAGATTGTTGACCAGGTGGAAAAGTTTCCCAGGGCAAAGGGTCTGAGAATCAGGGAGGAGGCCAAGGACTGGCTGGATTTCTTGTCTGACACCAAGTTGGTGCACCAGCAAACCAGAGATGGAAAAACCGAAATTTGTCTCAGCCAAGGGTTGGTGGAGAAGGCTGTTAAAGCAGTGATAGACATGCTCCCCCACAAGAGTTAAACCCAAATCCTTTACCCCCAAGTCGGTCAAGACGATTTACACGAAAGTGTGGATTGATTTTAATTGATAAGGGGGTTTTATTTTGGGGGAAATTTTGGGTATGATTTAATAATGAATTTTAATCAAAGGGTGTATAAAGTAGTCGAAAAAATTCCTAAGGGTAAAGTAATGACTTACAAACAAGTGGCTGAGAAATTGAATTCAAAAGCTTATCGGGTGGTAGGACAAGCGCTAAAAAACAATCCAAACCCACCGATAATCCCCTGCCACAGGGTGATCAGAAGTGACGGAAGTGTGGGTGGATTTTTTGGAGACACTGAGGGAAAAATGGCAGAAGAAAAAATAAAATTATTGGAAAGTGAGGAAGTAAAAATAGTAAATGGCAAAATTGCCGATGATGGGTATATACTTTGACTTATGCAAAAAAGAAAAATAGCGTGGTGGTGGATAGCAGCAGGAGTATTAGGACTAATAATGGCAATTTTGGCGGCGGTTTATGTGAACTACAACAAAATGGTGGTTAAACCAAATAAAAAGGAATTGGAAACAAGTGTAGCGCCGACAGCAACGCCGACACCGGATCCGCTGGCACCATATTCAATTTTACTGCTGGGTTATGGCGGAGCTAATCATGAAGGTGGATTTTTGACTGACTCAATTGTGGTGGCAAAAATCAGACCAAGAGACGAGGAAGTTGATTTGATATCGGTGCCAAGAGATTTGTGGGTAAAAATACCAATAAATGATGAAGAAACGGTGGATAAAAAAATCAATGAGGCTTTTAGTATCGGGATGAATGATAAAAAATATCCAAACAAAAAAGTAGAATTTACAGGCAAGGCCGGAGGTGGAGAGCTGGCCAAAAAAGTAATTAGTGAAGTATTGGGATTTAAAATTGATTATTTTGCTTCAATCGGTTTTGATGGATTTATAAAAATAATTGATAATTTGGGCGGAATTGATATAAAGGTTGTCAGAACTTTTGATGATCCCAAATACCCGATAGAAGCTAATATTAAAGATACTTGTGGCAAAACCGATGAAGAAGTTACAGCGCTAACGGCAACCATGTCGGGAGAAAAATTGGAGGATCAATTTCCCTGCCGCTATGAAAATCTGCATTTTAACAGAGGTTGGCAACATATGAATGGAGCTACAGCCCTTAAATTTGCCAGGTCGAGACACTCACCGACAAATGGGGGTGATTTTAACCGGGCAGAAAGACAAAAATTAGTGATAAATGCCGTCAAAGACAGAGTCATTAATATCGATTTTATTCCCAAAATAATACCGACTTTTAATATCTTATCCCGTTACATTATGACGGATATTGATTTTGCTACCATGAACGAATTAGTAGCAAAATTACCACAACTATCAGAATACAAGATAGTATCGATAGCCCTGACAGATAAAAATGTTTTAACTAATGGAGTGGCGACAACTGGTCAATTCATATTGCTGCCAAAATCAGGAGAAGATAATTGGGAAGAAATTCATCAATTTATTGAAAATAAAGGGGTAGCAACATCATCGGCGGCAATTGAAACTCAAAACTGATACAATACTTAGTCTGATTTAATAAGTTTAAAAGATAAAATGAGAAATTTTAATAATGATCGCGGATTTAAAAGCTTTGATAATCGCGGTTTTGGTGACAAAAAGCAAAAAAGGTTCAGTCGAAACCGAAGCGGTTTTGGCAGAGACCGAAGCAATCAAGACAGGCAAATGTATGAAGCAGTCTGTGATAAATGCGGTAAGGTTTGTCAATTGCCGTTTATGCCGACAGGTGAGAAACCAGTTTATTGCAGCAACTGTTTTGAAAAAACCGGCGACCGCGAAGGTAATAAAAGAAGGTTTGACAACAGAGGAAGCCATAATTTCGGTCAAGAAAATATTCACGCGGAAATAGAGATGATCAACCAAAAGCTGGATAAAATATTGGCAGCGCTTAAACCTCAAACTCCGGCAAAGGAAGTCAAAAAGACTAAGAAAAAACTAACCAGTGATGAGAGCTAAAACTTCATCACGTTTTTGGACCATTAATTCCTGAGAGTCAGCTTCTAGATTAAGACGAAGCAGGGGTTCGGTGTTGGAGGAACGAAGGTTAAAACGCCAATCCCCCATTTCAAAGGTTAAACCATCCATTTTTTCCACCGGAGAAATTGCCTGGGGTCCGTAGATTGATTCAATTTTTGACATAACCGCAGGGACATTGGCAACTTTGTTGTTAATCTCACCGGAAATAAAATATTTGGAATTGAGCTCATCAACCAGCCGAGTCAGGGGCTGGTCGGAATGAGACAAAAAATCCAAAAGGTAAATAAAGGTGGTAATACCGCTATCGCAGAGGAAAAAATCCTTAAAATAATAGTGACCAGAGATTTCTCCACCAAAAAAGGCATTTTCCGACTTCATTCTAGCTTTGATATGAGTGTGACCAACACGGTTGGCTAGGGCTTTGCCGCCAAGAGCAGAAATGGTTTCTCTAACAGCTTTTGAAGCCCGAATATCGTAGACAATACTGCAGCCAGGATATTGCCGGAGAAAATATCGAGACAGAATAGCGGTTAAAAAATCGCCGGAAATAAACCTGCCTTGATTGTCGATAACAAAAAATCTGTCCCCATCCGGATCAAACATAATTCCTAGGTCAGCATTTTCGACCGGAACTCGGGCTTGGATATCAACCCGGTTTGGTTCTAAAAGCGGATCGCCGCCATGATTGGGGAAATTACCATCAACATCCCAATACATGGGCACAAAACTGATGGTCGGTAACTTCGATTGCAATTTTTCTAAAATCGGCCCCACCATACCGTTGGCAGGATCAGCCACAACTTTAAAATTTTTAAGCTGAGAAACGTCAACTAGGCTTAAAACATAATCAATAAATTCAGCCATAATATTAAGTTTTTCGACTTGACCGGGGGTAGCAGAATCGGCAGGTAGATTGTCGGCAAGAATCCAATCTTTGATTTCTTTGATACCGGCATCTCCGGACAATAGTTCGGGAATTCTTTTGACCATCTTAAAGCCGGTGTATTCTTTGGGGTTATGACTGGCAGTCACGGAAATTCCGGGTAAATCTCTGGTTTTGCAGGCATAATAAAACATGTCGGTAGAAGCCTGGTCGATATCGATGACACTAACTCCGACTTTGGTAAGTCCGTCAATAAGGGATTGCTTCATAGAAGGTCCGGAAATGCGACCATCACGGGCGACTATGACTTGTGAGGGAAAATTTAAATATTTAGCAAAACCGCGACCGATACTTTCAGCTAATTTTTCGTCGGCCTGATCGGGATAAATGCCGCGGATGTCGTAAGATTTAAAAATGGAGGTGTCAATATTCATTAATGAGTTAAACCAATAAGAATTAGCCAAAGAATATCATTTTGATAATTAGTTGTCTAATTTTTGGGCAGAAATTTTTGTTAAAATTAGCCATGGATCAAATTAACTATGATGATTTTGCTAAAGTTGAATTTAAAATTGGAGAAATAAAAGAGGCGGTTGAAGTAGAAGGATCGGAAAAATTGTTGAGACTAAGGGTGGATATGGGAGAGGATGATTTAAGGACAGTATTTTCCGGAATCAAAAAATGGTATGAGCCAAAAGATTTGATTAATAAAAAAACTGTTTTTGTGACTAATATCAAACCCAGGAAGATGATGGGAGAGCTGTCGGAGGCAATGATATTTGCGGCTTCGGAAGAAATAACAAACGACAAAGGAGAAAAGGAAGAGACGGCGGTATTATTATTCCCGGAAAACGATTTGCCGGCGGGGTCAAAAGTATTTTAGACATATGAAAATAGCAGACCAACTAAAAATAATTATTTTGGATTCGGTAGAAGCAAAAGTAGATCCAAAGGAGGTTAAAATAGAGCACCCAAATGATAATCAGTTTGGTGATTATTCGACCAATATTGCCCTGATAATGGCAAAAAAACTCAAGCAAAATCCAAGAAAACTGGCGGAGGAAATGCAAGGTCAGATTAATGATTATGTTTTGAAAAATAAAATAGATTTGATAGAAAAAGTGGAGATGGCGGGAGCGGGATTTATTAATTTTTACCTTAATCCAAGTTACTTGATTGAAGAGGCAGAAATAATTAATTATGATATTGAATTTAGAAGGAAGCTGGCACAAAATTTTGAAGGTAAGACAATGGTGATAGATTATTCGGCGCCGAATATTGCCAAGCCGTTTGGTATCGGTCACTTAAGGTCGACTAATATTGGTCAGTCAATTTATAACATTTACAAAATATTGGGATGGAGATGTATTGGAGACAATCATATCGGCGATTGGGGAACTCAATATGGCAAATTGATGGCAGCAATTGTCCATGCCATGAACAATGACTCAAGATTTATCATTGGTGAATCGAAATTAAATTTGGACAAAATAACTATTGACGACTTGGAAAATTTATATGTTAAGTTTCACAAAGAGGCAGAGAAAGACGAAAACTTAGCAGAAGAAGGGCGGCAGTGGTTTGCCAAGCTGGAACAAGGTGATAAAGAAGCCAAAAAAATCTGGCAAAAATGTGTTGATATTTCTTTGAGGGAATTTGAAAGGGTATATCAAATGTTGGGAGTAAAGATTGATTTTGTTCACGGAGAATCTTTTTATCAGGATATGATTTCGGGGGTAACTAAAGAGATTGAGGGTAAAAAAATTACCAAAAAAAGTCAGGGGGCAGTTATAGTTGAACTAAAAGGAATGCCACCGGCAATGTTGGAAAAATCAAATGGAACAACAACTTATTTTGCCAGAGATATGGCAGCAATTAAATATAGAAAAGAGAAGTGGAACCCTGATTTGATTATTTATGAAGTTGGGTCAGACCAACAACTGCATTTTCGCCAGGTATTTGCGGCGGCAGAACTGATGGGCTGGTTTAACCAAGATCAGTTGGTGCATGTGGCTCATGGATTAATCAGGTGGCCGACAGGAAAATTTTCCACTAGAAAGGGTGACACTATCCATTTGTCGACAGTAATGGAAAAAGCGATGGCAGAGGCAAAAAAAATTGCTGACAAAAGTGAAGTGGATAAAAAATTAACGGCCACAGAAAAAGAAGAAATGATTAAGACGGTAGCAATCGGAGCCGTCAAATTTAGCGACCTGGTCAGCGATCCAAAAAAAGATATTATTTTTGACTGGGACAAGGTGATGAGTCTGGAGGGAGATTCGGGGCCTTATTTGCAATATACTTATGCCCGGTGCAAAAGTGTGCTAAATAAAACCAAAATAAAAGAACAAAAAAATATCAGCCGAGTTTCGGGAAAAATAAATAATGAAGAAATGTCTTTGGTAAAAGAGTTTTATAAGTTTGAAGAAAAAATAATAGAGGCAGCAGAGAGATTTTCACCCTCGGTGGTGGCGGAATATATATTGGGAATAGCCAGAAAATATAATGAATTTTATGCCAAAAATTGGATAATCAATCAGAAAGAAGAGGTGTTTCGAGTGTTTTTGACACGCACGGCGGCAAGTATAATTGAAACCGGATTGGATTTGTTGGGGATAGAGACGGTAGAAAAAATGTAGTGCTATAATGACCCAATGAAGGAAAATATTAAAATTTGGATATGTCCCCCAGATCAAAGATTGGTATCGCCAGTAAGAGAACCAGTAACCGATGAAGAAAAAATTAATTTTCAAAAATTGAATGATAGCGGGGCGGTAAAACTTTTGTCTGACATGAGAGACAATCAGGTGGTATATCAAAGAAAAAGCGAGTCAGGAGAAGGTAAAGACGGTAAAACGATTAAGTATGAACCGGCGGTGGTTAATGTGGGGAGAGATTTTAGGTCGGTGGGAATTTTGTTTGACGGGGTGACTAGCAGCAGATATGAAGACGGCAGCTTTGTTAGATTTGATTTGGCGGAAGACGATGAATTTTTATCCTTATCCTATGACGTTAGCGGTATTAGAAAAATTGACAAAAGAATTAGAACGGCAGATCTGGCAGATGAAATGTTTAAGATTTTGCTTGATCGGCAGGCTGAAATAGATATAAGAAAGGCAAAAAATCTTGGCAGTGGAACGACGACTAGCTAAAAATATGTTTATAGATTTCGGTGTAATGAGATACAGGAATAAATTTAATATCTTTTTTGACTTCCTTGGGGACATCGACTAATGATTTTTGGTTTTCTTTGGGAATAAAAATAGTTTTCAGTCCTGCCCGATGAGCAGCAATCGATTTTTCCTTGAGACCGCCAATTTCCAAGATATTGCCCCGGAGGGTGATTTCGCCGGTCATACCGATATCTTTGGGAATAGCCACGTTTTTGAGCGCAGACACCAGGGCGGTGGTAATAGCGCCACCGGCAGAAGGGCCGTCTTTGGGAGTAGCGCCCTCGGGAACATGGATGTGGATATCAATTTTGTGAAAATCGTGATTAATGCCAAAATTTTTGGATTGACTGCGGACGAAAGACAGAGCCGCCTGACAAGATTCTTTCATCACCGAACCGAGCTTACCGGTCAAAATTAGCTGACCTTTGCCCGGCATAATATTGACCTCAACAAAAAGAATATCACCGCCGACAGAAGTCCATGCCAAACCAGTAGAAACTCCGATTTCATTTTTCTTGCCCTTGAGAGTGGTAGAAAATTTTTCCGGACCCAAAAATTTTCTTAAAGTTGCCTGATTATTTAAGTCAACCTGACTGATATTTTTGGTAACAATTTTTTTGGCAACCTTTCTGAATAAAGAAGAAATAGTTCTATCCAAACCTCTGACGCCGGCCTCCCGGGTATATTTCTCAATAATATATCTGATGGTGGAATCTTGAAGAGGAACAATATTTTTGACAGTTAAACCGTTGGCAGAGAGTTCTTTTTTGATAAGATATTTTTTGGCAATATGAAATTTTTCATCAAGAGTGTAACCGGAAAAATTGATAATTTCCAGACGATCGCGCAAAGGTCCTGGAATAGTAGAAAGATCGTTGCCGGTAAGAATAAAAAAGACTTTGGAAAGATCAACCGGAAAATCAATGTAATGATCAGAAAAGGCATAATTTTGTTCCGGATCTAAAGTTTCAAGCAAAGCAGAAGAAGGATCGCCGCGGTAATCAGAGCCAATTTTGTCGACTTCGTCCAACATAAAAACCGGGTTCATAGATTTAGCTTCTTTTAAGCCCTTAATGATCCGACCAGGCATAGCCCCAACATAGGTGCGGCGGTGACCGCGGATTTCAGCTTCATCCCGGATACCGCCAAGGGAGGCGCGGACAAATCCCCGACCCAAAGCCTTGGCAATAGATTTACCCAATGAGGTTTTGCCAACACCGGGAGGACCAATAAAACATAAAATGTTGGCAGTGCCGGAATTGTCCTGACGTTTTTTGATGTCGGATTTATTTTTGAGTTGAATAACGGCGAGATATTCGAGAATTCTTTCTTTAACATCTTTGATACCGTAGTGGTCAGCCTCCAAAATTTGAGAGGCTTTAGTTAGGCTGATTTTGGAGTGATTATATTTGCCCCAAGGTAGTTCGGTAACAGTTTCTAAATAAGTTTTGATATAGCTTGATTCGGGCGCCATCGGCCCCATCTCAATCAGCCGGTCAAGTTCTTTGAGTAGTTTTTTGCGGACATCTTTGGGGAGATTGAGTTTTTTTAGTTTTGATTCAAGTTCGTCAAATTCACCGCCACTGCTTTGACCCAAACGCTTCAGCTCCTTTTCGATTTGGCGTTTGCGTTCTTCTAAGACATTTTTTTTGATGCCGGTGTTAAATTTTTCCTGAGTTTTTTCTTCGATAGAGCGTTCTAATTCGGCAATTTTCATTTCCTGAATCAGATATTCAGTTGCAGCCCGAAGACGCTGACTAACAATAAGAGTTTCTAACAAACCCTGTTTTTCGGCTAATTTAGCGTTGATAGAAAAACTGACCTGGTCTGCCAGATCACTGCTGGAAACTCCGGTGCTTAACTGCATCATGGCCGGCAGATCAAATTGGCGTCCCAGGGCAAAAGCCTTTTTTAGCTGACTGAGAAGAGTTTCGGCAGACTGTTGGACTTCGGAAACGGGCTCGGGAATAATGGGAAGATCGACGTATTCGGCCAAAAAGAAGGGGTCGGTTTTGACTAAATTGACGATGTTTACCCGGGAAACGCCTTTGACAATAGCATGAAGATTACCATCAGTTTGAAGGATATGTTCGATTTTGGCTAAAACACCGACATTATAAAGATCATTAAAATTGGGATTTTCAATCCGACCGTCTTTTTGAGTGGTGATGATAACCAATTTATTAGTATTGTCGTAAGCATGGAGCAAAGAATTCATTGATTCTTTGCGACCAAAAAAAAGCGAAGTTTCGACTGAAGGAAAAAGAACAATATTTCTGAGAGGTATAAGCGGCAGCACTTTGCGAATAGGCTGAACTGCACTGGTTTGACTTGATTCTGATGGCATATTTAGCAGTCTATCATTTTGATTGCTAAGTGTCAATCAATAAAATAGAACTTAGTGTAAAATACACTTGTGGAAAATAAAAGCAAAAACCAAATAAAGATCGGCAAAGTAGTGCTGATAGGCAGACCAAATACGGGCAAATCGAGTTTGCTAAACGCGATTATGTCTCAAAAAGTGGCGATAACTTCACCTCTACCTCAAACTACCAGAAAAAACAGCCGGGTAGTTTACAGCGACAAAAAAGGCAAAATAATTTTTTCTGATACTCCGGGAATTATGGCTAAAATTGATGATTTGGTGGGAAAAAGGATTAACAAGGAGGCGCCAAAAGAGCTAAATCAGGCAGATGTGATTTTGGCGGTAGTGGATATATCCCGACCAAAAAATGAAGAGGAAAATAAAGTTATCGGTCTGTTGAGAAAGGTAGCCGTAAAAAAAATACTGGTTTATAACAAAATAGATATCGCCAGAGGACCCAAGGATCATTTGGCGGAATATAATTATCTGGAAGACGAGTTTGACCGGACAATTGAAGTAAGCGCCACCAAAGAAAAAAATATTAAAGGTTTGATTAATCTTATTTTTGAATTGCTGCCGGCAAAAGCTAATCAGGAAACAAAATATAATATTCAACTGATAGAAGAAAAAAATAAGCCTAAAATAGGTATAAATTCGAGAGAATATATTGCCGAAATAATCAGAGAAAAGGCTTATTTATTTTTGAGAAAGGAAGTCCCCTACTCGATAGACGTGGAGGTAGAAAGTGTGGTAGACAAAAGAAAATTGATTTTGATAAAAGCGACTATTTTGACCACGGCAGAAAGGTATAAAAAAATGATAATCGGTCAGGGGGGGAAGAAAATAAAAGAAATCGGTTATAACGCCAGAAAGGAATTGGAGTTGATGTCGGAGAGAAAAGTATATTTGGAGTTGAGAGTGGAAGTAGATAAACACTGGCCAGAAAGAGAAATAAATAAGTAAAATTTGTTGACAGGCAGGGAAATTTACTTTAGACTGAATTGTTATTTAATTTATTTTTGACAAAATATGACACAAAAATCTAATGGAGGAAAATTTTTTCTAACAGGTTTGTTGGCTGCAGCAGCCGGAGCTATCGGTGGCTTACTTTTTGCCCCTAAGTCTGGCAAAGAAACCAGAGAAGACTTAAGAAAATTAGCCGTTAAACTCAACAAAGAGGTTAAAACCAATGTCACTGATACCAAAACTAAAGTAAAGGAAGTTTTTGGTGAGGCAACGGAAGAAACGGTTAAAAAATATAATGAAATTAAATCAGCTGTGATGGGTAAAATTGCGGAAGTAAAAACAGCAGGAAAAGAAATAGACAAAGGTAAATATGCCTTGATTGTGGAGGATGTGGTTTCTGAATTTAAGGGAGATTTGAGAGCCACCAAAGACGGCATGACCAAACTGGCAGCTCAACTCAAAAAAGATTGGGAGAAAGTCAAAAAAGCTTTAGCTTAATTTTTTGGCAATAAAATCACTGAGGTGTTTGATACTATCGGTGTCGATAATGGAAGTAACCAGGTCGGCGCCGATTTTGTTTTGAAGGGATGTAAGACGGTCGGGGTCAACAGTATCGGATTTGGTCAGAATAATAATTTCTGGTTTTTGGGCTAAAGCGGAGCTATAATTAGCCAGTTCGGTACGGACAGTGTGATAATCTTTGATAATATCGGCTGATTCGGCGGAAACACAATGAAGCAAAAGTTTGGTTCTTTCGATGTGTTTGAGAAATTTTATGCCTAATCCCCGACCGGCAGCAGCGCCTTCAATTAGTCCGGGAATATCGGCGATAATATGACCGGAACGACTGATGCCAAGATTTGGTTCCAGAGTGGTAAAAGCATAATTGGCAACCTTAGCCTTGGCGCGGGTAAGTTCGTTAAGAAGGCTAGTTTTGCCGGCATTGGGCAAACCAATCAGCCCGACTTGGGCAATTAACTTTAGTTGAAGAAAAAGTTTTTTGGGTTGGCACTTAAATCCTGGTTCTGACTGCTGGGGAGTTTGATTGGTGGCGGATCTAAAAACAAAGTTTCCCCGGCCGCCACTACCGCCCTTAGCCATAAGAATTTTTTGACCAACTTCAACTACTTCTACAGAGGAACCGTTGTCATAATTAGCAACAGTGCCGACGGGAACAGAAATAATCAAATCATCGCCTTTTTTACCGCTTCGTTTGTTGCGACCACCGGGCTGACCGTTTTGAGCGCTGTAAACCTTAGAATGGCTGAATTGGTTTAGTTTAGTGATATCAGAAACACCCTCAAAATAAACTGAACCACCGTCGCCGCCGTTGCCACCGTCAGGGCCGCCTTTGGTTTGGGAGGCGTCGGTATAAAAATGAACTACACCATTGCCACCGTCGCCACCTTTGATAGTAATACGCACTTCGTCAATTAAAGCCATGAGAGTATTATAAACTAATCTACCGATAAAACTAAGCTTTGCAATTTAAGCTTTGTTGATGGCGTCAAGATATTCCTGTTTTTGTCTAAAACCAATGAGAGTGTCGACTATCTGACCGTCTTTAAAAAGAATGACGGTAGGAATGCTGATGATGTTGTATTTGGCGGCAACTTCCTGAGATTCATCGACATTAAGTTTAACAACTTTGGCGTCTTTGACCTCTTGAGAAATTTCTTCGATAATCGGGCCAAGCATCTGGCAAGGACCGCACCAAGGGGCCCAAAAGTCGACAAGAACCTTGCCTTTGTGATCAATAACTTCTGACTGAAAATCGGTTTGTTGGATTTGTTTTGCCATAGGTGAATTATAAACTATTATTTTGATTTGACTAGTTTGGCAGTGTAAATAATTTGGCGAACAACACCGTCGGGGCCTTCAATTTGGTTGGTGCCCGAAAGTTTAACATATTGCGATAAATAGTCTGATAAGGCGATTTTAAGCTCTTTTAGCTGCTGTTGATTATCTTTGATTTTTTCTAATACCGGCTTGGCTTCAGGAGAATTGAGGACATTTTGGCGGGAGGAAGCCTTGACTTTAGTTTGTTTTTTAACTTCCTGCTCAATGGTTTGATATTGGTTGTCGTTTGATAAAAGATCGTCAATCATACTTTTTTGTTCTTTTAGAAGACGACTCAACTCATCCATCCGGCTACTGGCAGTATTGATAAGAGATTCAATATTAATAAGGGTTTGAGATTGATTTTCGTCCGACATATTCTCTACTCTATCAACTTTGAAATTCTGATTCAAGGGATAATAATTCTTTGACAGAGTTTAATCTAACAAGTTTCATTCTGAGTGATTTAGCATGAGGAAAATCAGCAGTATAAAGCAAAAAATGTTTGCGGAGACTATCAAAACAACGCTGGGGAAAAACTTCAGAAAAGATTTGGGCGTGGAGCAGCATGGCGGAAAATTTTTCCTGAGGGGTGGCTAAATGATTGGAAAAACACCAGGGGTTGCCGCCGGCAGCCCGACCAATTAAAACACCATCAACACCATATTTTTGGCAGTACTCTAGCCCTTGGCAGCGGGAGGTAATATCGCCATTGCCCAAAACCTTAGTTTTGGTATTTTTGGCCAGGTCAACTACTTTTTTGATTTCAGACCAGTTGGCCTGTCCAGAATAGGCTTGTTTTAGAGTGCGACCATGAATGGTTAAAAAATCTAAATTTTGGTTTAGTAAAATTTCGGCCCAAGTTTCAATGATAGATTGATCAATCCCTAAGCGGGTTTTGACAGAAATTGTGGGCGGTAAATTGGTTTTTTTGATATGACGGTTAGTTTGGGAATATGTTTGGTTACGACCAATAACCTCTAAGGTTTTTTGGTTGAGTTTGAGGTCAGTAATTTTGGTTTTGCCGGTAAACCAATCACTAATCCCCCGCTTGACTGATTGAATAATTTCAACGGCTAAATCGGGTTTACTAATTAGAGCGGCGCCGCTACCGTGTTGGGTGACAGTTTTGGCGGGGCAACCCATATTAATATCAATACCGTCAAATCCAAGTTGGGACAAAATTACAGCTGATTTATAAAAACTATCGGGATCTTTGCCAAATAATTGCCCAATAATAGGTCTTTCGTGGTGAGAAAACAAAAGAGTGTCATAAAGTTTGACTCCACCACGACTAATACCTTCAGCGCTGACAAATTCGGTAAAGATTAAATCAGGTTTGGCAATCTGAGTTTGAACCAACCGAAAAGCCTCGTCGGTAACTCCATCCATGGGGGCAAGACCAATAATAGGCTGAGACTTGGTTAAAAAATTCATGACGATTTTTTTCGGCTTCTAGCGGCGAATTTAGCTCCGGACTTGGCACCAAAATTTCTTTGTTTAAAGACACTGGAACGGACATGAGCGGGGTGGCTGGATTTATATTCAGGTTTTTGACCCGGTTTGGGTCGGTATTTTTTGACTTTTTTGGCGCTAGAGTCGGGAAAAAATTTGGGAATGTATTCACCGGTAGTATTTCGATTAAGTGATTTTCCCAGTGAATTGAACACTGGTTTGCCGCCTTTATATTTTCGTTTTGGTTGAGAATGAAAATCGGATTGCTGACGGTTGGGAGAATCGGGAGAGTCAAAATAAGCTGGTTTTTGGCTACGGCGGGGATGATTTTTGAGAGCTTCTTGGTGACGGGCTTGACCTTCGGGGGTTAAAAAGGGATCGGGCTGGGCATAGTCAACAATAATGGTTCGGTCAGCAATTTTGTAGTTATGATATTTTTGTTTGGCGCTAATAGCATCGTCCAAATTTTCATATTCGACATAACCCAAGCCCCGACTTCTGCCCCACTGATTGTGCATAATTCTGATAGAAACAATTTTCCCTTCAGAAATAAATAAATTTAAAAGCTCCCCTTCGGTAAAGCGATAAGGCAAACTGCCGATAAATAGACGCTTAGAGACAGGTTTGGTTTGGTTCATAAATATGAGTTATTATACTATGATGAAGTATGAAGTATTAGTTTTGGGGCAATTGGAGACGAATTGTTATCTGGTGTGGGAAGAAAAGACCAAAAAAGGCATCGTGATTGACCCGGCAGATGACGGAGTGGCAATTTCTGAAGAGATTAACGCCAAACAGATTGAATTGACAGGTGTAGTAATGACACATGGTCATTTTGACCATTCTCTGGCAGCGTTGGATTTGAAACTGATGTATCAGGTGCCGATATTTATTAGTGCTGAAGATAAATTTTTATTGACCAGACAAAATACAACTGCCAGACATTTTTTAAAAATGAAAGTAGAAACGCCGAATATTAAGGTAATTGATGAAGATTTATCAAACATTGACGAAATATATGTCGGCAAAGAAAAACTTAAAGTAATAAAAACACCAGGCCACACACCCGGATCAGTATGTTTGTATAACGAAAAAGAAGGAGTATTGTTTTCCGGCGATACCTTATTTAAGCAATTTAGGGGTAGGACAGACTTTGCCTATGGCTCAACCAAAAAAATATATGACAGTCTAAAGAAACTGATGGAATTGCCGGAAGAGACAGTGGTTTTGCCGGGACACGGAGAAGCAACTACAATTGGAGACGAAAAATCAAAATATGTGTTTGAGGATTAATCGGTTTTGAGATTGTGAATAGTTTCGTCAAAATTGTTGATATGATCCTGCTTGATACTTTCCAATAATTCCACCAAAAGACCGTTGATATATTTTTTGACACCTTCGGCTTGGTCGGGGGTTAAATTTAGATCAGCAATTAATTCGTCGATGGTCTGCATTAGCTAAAATTATACCATCTGTCGTATAATATGTAACTTCTATACCCCGTCGTCTAATGGTAGGACACTACGCTCTGAACGTAGTAATTGTGGTTCGAATCCATGCGGGGTAACAAAATTTTTAAATCATAGGAAAAAGTCGTAGCACTGGCCGCGCTCGGCTCCGCGGACAGCGCTAAAAATCCGTCATTTTTCATTTAATGAAAATAAAGTAGCCACGTAAATTTTTATGAGAAAATAGGATATTATTATAATATATGGTTAATCCAAAGCAGACACTTCATTTTAATGATGGCAAAGGACATGAAAAACATATTCCTTTTGATGAATTTAGTTTTCATCCGGTTTTAAAAGATATTGAGAATTTTTTTTGGTGGTGGATGCTATCAATTAATGCATTATCTTCATTAGATGTCCAACAAAAATTGAAAAATGACAATACTTTTTCGGGTATTTTAGATAAATACAACAAGTCGATTAATTTAAATATTAATTTCAAGGAAAATGGAAAAGAATATGTAACTAAGTCTAATCATCAAAAACAATTTGTTTTAATTGGTAAGGCCATAGCAATTCTTACTTTTGATTTTATATCATCTTCAAAATATCAAAATTCCATTAATCATACTAAAGAGTTTCAATTTTTAAGACATTTAAGAAATGGGGCAGCCCATTACAACACCTTCAATTTGAAAAATGAAAATGGAAGTTGGAAAATAAGGAAAAACGAAATTATTGAATGGAAAAATAAGAAAATTGATAGAAGTTTACAAGGCAAAGAAATATTTCCTACCTTTTTTAATCTGCTTGAAATGTTTTTTCTTGCGTATGATTTATCTAACAAATTATTGATGATTGATAGTAATAAAAAGACAAATGATTAATAGTCATAATAATCTCAAATAAAAAGGCCTAGAAGAAAGATAGTTGCGGAATGCAAAAATCTAGCTCTAGGCCAGTCGGTCGAACAGGTAAGCAAAGAAAAGAAACGGGTTGAGGAGGCGGCACATCGATCATGAGGCAGTTAACTATTTATCACGCTTTGTGACAAGTCACTGCCAGGTCTGCCGATCCGACAAACCTAATTACCCTTTCAAGAGGGCCTGCTTTGGTGATACCTATTCAGTTGTGCTTATGAATCGCGCCTCCCAACACGATTCTATATCAAATACCATTTAGGGTGGTATTTGATGCCGGTGAAGGGTATCCTTGTCTTCAAACTTGGATGCCGTCGTCCGATTCTCTTCCACGAGGGTGCCAACAAGAGTCAGCTGGGGAAAAAGAATTGTCGGAGCAAACACAATATCACCCCTCCCGAAAATCAGAGTAGCTTATAACCTAAATAAATTACACCAAGGGAATCAGTCCTTTCTTTATTTAAATGTTCCTGTTACTTTCAAAGATGAAAGTGGTTATAGGATAAAACATTAAGTCAAAAAAATAAAGAGGGTAAATTAAGACGAATAATAATGTTATGATTTTATAGATGGACAAAAAAACTAAGATAATTGCCACAATTGGTCCGGCTTCGGACTCAGAATCTGTTTTGGAACAAATGATAGTTCAAGGGGTTGATATTTTTAGATTTAACCTAAAGCATAATAGTTTTGAATGGCACAGAAATACAATCAAAAGACTAAAAGAGGTGGCAAAAAGAGTAAAAAAAAGAGTAGCGGTAATGGTTGACTTTCAGGGTCCGGAGGTAAGAATAGAGACAAAAAATGGGGCGGAGGTAGAAGTTAAAAAAGGAAATTACTTTTGGATTGGATCTAAATTTAGCGACAAAAGGACAGTAATTAAGACCAGCCCAACATCGGTAGCTAAATTTATAAGAAAGGGCGAAAAAATATTTTTAGATAATGGTGATACAGAATTAACCGTAATTAGAAGAGATTTGTATGGGGCTAAAGTTAAGGCAGAAACTGATTTGATAATCAAACCAAGAAAAAGTCTTAATTTGATATCAGAGGAGGTAAGGCTGCCAATATTGGCTGACAGAGACAAAGAGGCTTTGGTAAGAATCAATGAAATTAAGCCGGATTATATTGCCCTGTCGTTTGTAAGAGACAAAAGGGATATAGAGGTGTTAAAAGAGTTATTGAAAAAAATGAAATTATCAATAAAAGTGGTAGGGAAAATAGAGAATATGAGGGCAATTAAGTATATTGATGATATTGTAAAATCCAGCGATGGCATAATGATTGCCAGGGGTGATTTGGGGATTGAAGTGCCGATTAGAGAATTGGCTTTTTGGCAGAAAAAAATTATTGATTTGTGCCGGATAAATAATAAGCCGGTGATTGTGGCAACTCAAATGTTAAGATCGATGGTGGAGAACAACCGTCCCAGCCGGGCGGAAGCGACTGATGTATCAAACGCTGTTTTTGACGGCACTGATGCACTGATGCTGTCGGAAGAAACATCAATTGGAAAACATCCGATAAAAGTAGTGAAAGAGATGGTTGATATTGCTTGTTTTTCGGAAGATACTGATATTATGAGACGGCTTGAGATTGAAGCTAATAATGCCACAGAAGTGCTGGTAGATGCAGCCGTAAAAATTGTTAATAATAATAAAAGTTTAAAGATTGGGGCAGTGGTAATTTTTACCCAATCGGGCAATACTGCCAGAATATTTTCAAAATACAGATTGAACCTGCCGGTGGTGGCAGTAACTGATAAAAAAGATAGCCTTAAGGGATTAATGATTAGTTACGGAGTAAAACCGATGTTGAAAAAATTTGGTAAAACTTCTTTTAAGATGCCAAAAAGTCTGATAGGAGAGTTGGTAGAGGCCGGTATAGCCAAGACGGGTGATAATTTGTTGGTAATACACGGCAACAATTGGATGGAGAGCGGGTCGACTAGCGATATTAGCCTTGTGACTGTTTAGCCCGTTCTTTTTCAGCCATAATATTACTGACATGAAGTAGGCTGTCAAAAGTGCCAGCATCTTCCCAGAGAGAGTCAAAAATATTGACCTGAAGCTGACCTTTCTCTAGATAAGTGCGATTAATGTCAGTAATTTCAATTTCTCCCCTATCTGAAGGTTTAAGATTTTTGGCAATATTGACGACCTGGTTGTCATAGGTATAAAGACCGACAACGGCGTAATTACTTTTGGGTTGAGCCGGTTTTTCTTCAATAGAAATGGCTTTCATATTTTGATCAAATTCAACGACACCAAAACGTTCGGGATCGTCGACTTTTCGGGCAAAAACCATAGCTCCGGATTTAAAATTAGTAATTTCGGGAGAAAAATCTTGCTCAAAAATGTTATCACCCAAAATCATAGTAACGCTATCATCACCGATAAAATCTTCGCCAATAATAAAGGCATCGGCTAATCCACGAGGTTCTTTTTGGACGGCGAAGTTAAATCGGGCGCCAAACTCTTTGCCATCACCCAAAAGATTAAGGAAATGACCGGAGTAGTCAGGAGCAATGATAATCAGGACATCTTTGATACCGGCTTTGATCAGGGTTTCGATGGGGTAGTAAATCATGGGCTTGTTGTAAACGGGCAAAAGCTGTTTGGAAGTGATAGCGGTCAAGGGTCGGAGACGGGTGGCTCGGCCACCGGCGAGAATAATACCTTTCATATGTTTTGGTTGGGGCAAACTGGATTATAAATAATAACTAAGTATATTTTACTATAACTATTTGGTCTTGGCTTTTTTCTTCCAAATGATATTGTTATACATAAACCAATTGTAGGGCAAAACCAAAAAGACGATGATAATGGGCAGTAAAATTTGACGTGATTGCGGCCCAAAAATACTAACTCCAATATAGCCGGCAACAGTCTGGATAAGAAGAGCTCCGACTGATGATAGATTAAACTGGAAAAACTTTTTTAGCAGATCGGTGGTGCCGGAAATAGATTGACTTTTGAATGTCCAAAGATTGTTGAGAGTAAAATTACTGATAATAGCCATTTCGGTGGACAAAAGCCAAGCCAGCCATTCGATAGACCAGGTTTTGGAAAAAAAGTTTAGAAAAAAGGCATTGACCAGATAACCAATAAAACCGACAGTGCCGAATTTAAGAAACTTTTGGGTAAAATTGTCATACCAGCGAAGCAAAAATGCGACCCTAAAGATATCTTTGGCGGTGCGGGATTCAATTTTTGACTCACCGGCATTGCGGACATGAAATTGAAGAGGAACTTCTTTAAATTCAGCTCCCATCTGCAAAGTTTCGTAGAGAAGTTGAAGTTTGTAACCAAAACTTCGAGTAAGAAGCCGGCTGTAATCCAGGCTCATTTTGTCAACAAAACCCTTGACCCGAGTGACTTTGAGACCGGTGGTAGGATCAGTAACTCTAAAAAAGTTTTTGAAAGGAAAGAACATTAAAAAGCGGGCCACAAAACCACCAACTTCAGAAAAGAAAACCCGTTTAAATCCCCAACCCTTGGGATTGGAGCCGCCTTTAATTTTGCGGGAACCGATGACATAATCATAACCGTCTTCCATGGCTTTGAGCATAACGGGAATGGTTTCGGGAGGGTGTTGAAAATCACCATCAAATTCAAAAACAAAATCAGCTTTGAGAGTGTCAATGGCGTATTTAAAACCCTTAAGATAAGCGGCGCCGATTCCGTCTTTGCTGGTTTCGGTATACAAAAAGGTATTACTATACTTTTTGGCTGACTTTTCGACAACTTTGCCGGTGCCATCGGGAGAATTGCCATCAACGACCAGGATTTTCATAACCCAATTTTGGGTTAAACCGTCGATTTTATTTTTGATATCAACAAAGGTTTTGCTATTAAGATAATCAATCATTTTGCCAATATTATCGGCTTCGTTGTAGGTGGGAATAACAATAACAGCAACCGGCTTGGCAATAGTTTTTGGCTTCATATAATTTGAGTATAACCCAAAATGATAAAATATCTTGATGAAAATAGATGTTTTGACATTATTTCCACAAATGTTTAAATCCCCTTTTGAGGAAAGCATTATCAAAAGAGCCATAAAAAACAAAATTATTGAACTTGAGGTTCATAATTTGCGAGATTGGGCGATTGATGCTTATGGATCGGTGGACGATAAACCGTTTGGCGGTGGAGTGGGAATGCTGATCAGACCGGAGCCGGTGTATCAGGCGCTGGAAGAAATAAAAGCAAAAAGAAAGACAGAAAAAAGAAAGATAATTTTAATGTCGGCTAAGGGCAAAAAATTTAACCAAAAGATGGCAGAGGATTGGTCTAAGCTGGATAATTTGATTGTAGTTGCCGGTCATTATGAAGGTTTTGACCAGAGAATTGCTGATTTTATGGTTGATGAAGAAATATCGGTGGGTGATTATGTGTTGACCGGAGGCGAGCTGCCGGCGATGATAATAATTGACGCTGTGACCAGACTGCTGCCGGGAGTGCTGGGAAAAGACGAATCAAGCAGTCAGGAAAGCTGGTCTCAAATCGAGATAAACGGTAAAAAAATCAGGACTAAGGAATATCCTCAATACACCAGACCAAGGGAATTTATGGGCAAATCAGTGCCGGAAGTGTTGATAGGCGGTGATCCTAAAAAAATTAAAGCGTGGCAGATAGAACAAATTAAAAATGATTTAGAGCAAAGAAAGAGTAAGCAGAGCAATACCAAAAAGGGCCATAACTAGATATTCGACGATAATGGACAAGCTAAGATCGCCGCGGCGATAGTGATGAATCAGACTCCAAAAAAGATAATTGGCAACTAGACAATAAACCACCACCCGACGGCCATGGGCAGTGAAAGGACCAAAAAAATAAAGCAAAAGACCGATCAAAAAGATTACACCCAAGACAATGTATTCTATGGGCTTTTGTTTAACTTCTTTTGGAATAATCATTTAAAAAATTACCCCCTGTTGTTGGTAGAGAATAAATAAAAGAATGACTAAAAGAAACCCGATTTGGCTGACAGTGGATCCGGTCATACGGTTGATGCCTTTTTTGAGAGTAATATAGCCGTCAATAAACAAAGTAACTATAATCAGACCAAAAATAATCACCCCAAAGATCTTATTTAATTTAAGAGGATTGATATATTTTTCCTGATTTTGGGATAAAACAGTTGAATTGGGAGAGATGGCTTTTTGGTCAGCGGTGGTAGTAATAACTTCTTCCGGCTGAAGGGAACTGGGCTGATCGGCAGTGCCAGAATTATTTTTGGCAACAACAGCGACAGGAGTGCCAAAATGTTGAACTACGAGAGTGGTTTTGATACCACCCAAAGTACCATTGACCACACCAATGCCGATTTCTTGGTATTTAGAGTGAACAATATTAGCTTTGTGGGTAGGAGAATTCATCCAAGCCTTGAGTAAAGATTCGGTGTCATAAAAGTCTCGGGCTAAATTTTCACCGGCGACTGAGTATTTATAGCCGGCTGATTTGAGAAAATCCCAGGGAGTGGTGCCGTCGGGGGCGGTGTGGGCCCAATAATTGTCGGCAAACATATCCTTGGCTTTTTTGGAAGCTGAATCCGACAAAACAGAATTGTATTTTAGAGGCGCCAATCCAAGTTTAGTTCTTTCATTGTTGGTTTGATCAAAAACTTTTTGGGCGGTAATTTCGGAAGAATAACCCAAAACCCCAGGTCGGGAAACGGTTAGATATTTGATAAACGATTGATTGACAAGATAGATGCCGACCAGCAAAAGTAAAAAACTATTTTTGAGAATATCCGCCCGATAGTTGTTTTTTTCCTGAGGAATGAAGTAATGGGACAGAGATAGTTTCACAAATAAAGTATAGAATAATTAAGTTGGTTTTGATAGTTTAATTTTTCTTAGGATGGGGATAATTAGGAATTTGGTAAAAATAAAGCCAAGAAAAATACCCAAAAGGTCAAAAAGAGTGTCGGAAAATTTGGCGCTGCGGCCAGGAGTAAATGACTGGTGGATTTCATCGCTGACGCCAAAAATGTAGGCAATTATGACCGAAGGTAGCGGTTGATTAAATCCCCAAAAAAGTAAAGCATAAAGAATGGCGTATTCTATGATATGAAGTGATTTGAGAATAAAAAATCGACCCCAATAAGAACTACCGCCGATACCGGTGGTTTGGCGGGAGGAAAAATAAAAAATTATTCCCATCCAAACTAAAGCCGGGACAAACCTTAGATACTTTTTCATGATTTTTTGAACTTATTGATCAATAAAGGTGAGGTGAGCAGTCCCCCGCCGGAGATGATAAAAAGCAGAGGCAAATAATTTCTTTTGGTTTGGGGTTCGCTGGTATCACCCAAGACAACTCCGGTTGGTTGAGGCAGGGGCGATGGAGTCGGACTGGGTGGAGATGAATAAGGATTCTCTGTCAGAGGCTCGTTGATTGGAGTGGGAATATCATCCTGGGTGGAAGTATAAAGGTTTAGTTCTTCGGGTTTTTTGGTGGGGGCGGAGGTGGGTTCGGATGAAGTTGGTTTGGGGGTTGGGGTGGGTTTTTGGTAACAGGATTGAGCATTTTGACTACCTTTGGTGACATCGGCCCGACACCAACTGTTGTTAACCAAAGACCAGCTTTTATCTAAATTGTAATCGTCATTTGAGTAAGTTCTTTCGGTGACAACTTGATTATTGTGATTAATCAAAGAGACAGTATCACCATCATTGTTTAAGTAATTGGAAAAATCATAAGTAAAAAAATTTTTTGATGGTAAAGAAATTTCGGGTAGGTTTTTGACGGTAGAGGAATTGTCTTTTAGTTTCCAACCAACCAACTTTACTGGAAAATCATTATGGTTATAAATTTCGACCCATTCAATTGATGAGTAAGGCATAAATTCAGTCATAGAAATACCAGTAGATGGATTGATAATCAAGTTGGTTGAAGTGGGTGAAGGAGAAGGAGAAACGGTGGTAGGGGTGAGATTAGGGGTAGGAGTTTGGGTTGAAATTGGTGTAGACTGGGGATATTTTAGACTGTCGACAAGCTGGTTTTGGTTATTATAAAGATAAATGGTATCGCCTTTGTCATTTAACCAAGTAGAATCTTTGGTGTTAACAAACTTTTTTGGTGATTTGGCGGGAATAGTATCAGCAGAAGTCAGATGAATATCATCGTCAATATCGTTATCATCTTTTATAACCCAGCCAGCCAGATTGATTTCCTGGTCAGTATTGTTGGTTAGCTCGACATATTCAGAGCCAGAAGCGGAATATCCAGTGATTTTAATATCAGGTTCGGCGGCAAGGGCGGGAGAACAAAGAATAAAAAATAAAAAAAATAATATAGCGACCACAAACTATTCTAATAGATTATTGACCTAATTTGTTAAGAGCGATGTCAATTTTTCTGACAGTCTTGTCTTTTCCCAAAATAGGCAAAACTTCAACAATGGGGAGAGTAAAGGGTGAACCGCAAATAGCAATCCGAAAAACCATAAAGAAATGACCAGTATGCCAGTTGTTAGTTTTAACCAGATCAAGAAGTTTGGTTTGGAGGTGGTCAAACGACCAATCTGATTGTGATTGAAGCAGGTCTCTGGTTTGAGTGAGAAAATTTTTGGCTTCAGCAAGATCAATCCCTTTTTGGGTAAACAAGTCGGGAGAATAGTCAATGTCGGTAAAAATAAACCGGGTGAGATCGGCAGCATTTTTGAGAGTAGAGATTCGGTCTTTGAGAAGAGGAATAAGCTGGATAAGGGTTTGATCGTCTGACTGGGGAATAAAAGGTTTGATTAGTTTCAAAAGTTGGGAGTCAGTTTTTTGACGGAGATAGTAACCGTTGAAATAATTTAATTTTTTGGGGTCAAAAATAGGAGATTTTTTGTGCAAGCGGTCTAAACTAAAAGCGGCGACAAATTCGTCGAGAGTAAAAAATTCCCGATCGTCGCCGGGGTTCCAACCTTGAAGCATAAGAAAATTTAGGACAGCTTCGGGCAAATAACCTTCATCTAAAAAAGCCTGGGCATGGGTGGTGCCGGATCTTTTACTCATTTTACCCTTACCGTCAGCATTTAGTAGAACTGTCAGATGGGCAAAAATCGGCGGCTGCCAACCAAAATAGCGATACAGCAAAATATGCTTGGGAGTAGAGGTAAGCCACTCTTCGCCGCGGAAAGCGTGGGTAATTTTCATGAGATGATCATCAACCACGACGGCAAAATGATAAGTAGGAATGCCGTTGGATTTGATCAAAACCTGATCGTCAACGTCGTTGGTATTAAATTTGATCCGGCCGCGGATAAGATCGTCACAAATAATAGTTTCATTTTTGGGAATAACCATTCTGATGGTGTAGGGAATTTTTTGAGCCAATTTTTGTTTAATTTCTTCTTGGGATAAGTTGAGACAATGTTGATCATAGCGGGGAACCTGTTTGGCGGCTTTTTGGGTGGCACGGAGATCATCAAGCCGCTCTTGGGTGCAAAAGCAATAGTAAGCCAAACCTTTGTCCAAAAGCTGGTTGACATATTGGTGATAGATGTCTAATCTTTCGGTTTGAATATAGGGACCATATGGACCGCCAATATCAGGACCTTCGTCCCAATCAAGACCATATTTTTTGATAACTTCCATAAGTCTGGTTTCGGAACCTTCAACATATCTTTTTTGGTCAGTGTCCTCAAGACGGAAGATAAATTGACCGCCGGTTTGGCGGGCAAGGGCATAGTCGTAAAGCAGAGTTCTGAGAGTGCCAATGTGAAGCTCTCCGGTAGGACTGGGGGCAATTCGGGTTCGAGCGGGTTTTTGGCTAACTTCGGTCATAGCTTATATTTTACCATTTAGTGTAAAATAATTTATGTCCTTAACTCAAACAGCCTATACCAGCCGGAGATTGATAAAATACGGCGGAATTGGGGTTATCAGCTTCATGATTTTGTGGGCGGTAGGAGTAGCGGCTTATAAGGCTTATATCAAAGCTCATCCACCATACGTAGCGCCAACAGTTAAATATGGATTGCTGCAAAAAATTGCTTTTCCCGCCAAAACAGTAGAACCAAAAGAGTTTACTTTTGAGCTGCCAGGAGACGCCGTGCCAACATTTAGCGATCAGGCAAAAGTCTATGTAATTTACCGGCCTAATAGGGCTTTTTTGGCCCTAGAAGAGGATAAAAAAACGGCAGCCAGCTTTGGCTTTGCTGATGAGCCTAAAGAAATTAAAACCGGGATTTATGAATTTAAAAATAACAATACTAATAAAACTTTGACGGTAAACGTGCTTGATGGAAATTTTAATATGACTTATCCATATGCAACAGATCAACTATTACAAGTGCCAGAAGATATGCCAAATAAGGCGGAAGCAACACAGTTAGCCTCAGCTTTTTTGAATAAGGGAGGTAAAATGATTGATGATTTGAAAGAAGGGATAACTGAAATAAGTTTTTGGAAATTTGATAAGGATGGATTGAAGTCGGTTTTGGCTCAGTCTGAGGCAAATGCGGCTAAAGTTGACTTTTTTAGAAAAGATTTGGAAGGGATGAAGCTAGTTTCAGCCAACTTTGGTCAAGCATCGGTATCAGTATTAGTGTCAGGGTCAAGAACAGAAGCCAAAAGGATTATTGAAGTAAACTTTAAGGACGTAAATATAGACAGAGAATCTTATTCGACCTACCCGATTAAGACCAGCGAGGAAGCAATTAATAGCCTAAAAACAGGAAATTATTGGACGGCAAAGGATGTCAGTAATAAAAATGTGGTTATTAGAAAAATGTATTTAGCTTATTTTGAACCGACAACGCTGACAAATTATTTGCAACCGATATTTGTATTTGAGGGTGATAATGGCTTTGTGGCTTATGTTCCGGCAATAAACAGCAGCTATATTTCAAATTGATGGTTTGCCCAAGAAACATTATTTTTGACCCAATCGATGAGATTTTTGGTGTCCTGAAACCGATCGTCAGTTTGAGCAACAACGCTGATAACTTCGTGACCATTAATATCAAGTAGGCCAATAAAACAACCCTTGGCTTCAGGCGTCCAACCGGTTTTGAGACCGATAATTTCCGGAGTAACTCCCAATAACTCATTGGTAGAAGATATGGGGTGATGAATGGTATTGGTCACATCGGAGACAAGACCGTCTTTTATTTTTACTAATTCGCGGAGAGTAGGATTTTTGATGGAAATCCGCCCAAGTTGAGACAAATCGTAGACAGTAGAAAAATGATTGGGATGATGAATACCGTCGACATTGATAAAATTGGTATGTTTGAGACCATAACGGTTGGTAATAAGGTTCATTTGTTCAACAAAACCGATACTACTGCCATGCTGATAATGGTCGGCCAAAGTAAAAGCAGAATCATTGGCAGAATTAACCAAAAGGGCAGTAACTAAGGATTTGACGGTGATTTTTTCCCCCAATTTAAGCTCCATAACCTTGCCCTCGTGATAGGTTTGGTTGACAGTAACAATTTCATCAAGAGGATAAAGATTGAGAGCTGTAAGAGCGGTGGCTAATTTGGTGGTAGAAGCAGGATAAATTTTTTGAGAAGCATTTTTTGACGAGAGAATTTTGTTGGTAGCGACATCAACAAGAATATAACTGTCAGCCAAAACGGTAGGAGCGGAAGACATTTTAATAACAGGTGTCGGTGGCGATTTGAAATCCAGCAATTGGCGGTTGCGGGAAGAAAAAAAGGGTGAAGGATAGATATTCCAAAAGGAAAAGGTCGGCAGCCAAAATAAATTAAGAAGTAAAATGAGAACAAAAATAGAAAAATCAAGCCAATTATTTTTTAGATTGACGGGTTTTGGGGGCATTTGATTTTAGGATTAAACCAACATCATCTAATTGTTTTTTGTCAACCTGGCTGGGAGCGTTCATAAGCAAATCAAAGCCATTGGAATTAAGAGGGAAAGCATAAATATCTCTGATGTTGGGTTCATCCAGCAACAACATTAAAAACCGGTCTAATCCGATAGCCCAACCGCCGTGGGGAGGAGCGCCATAATGAAAGGCATGGTATAAACCGCCAAACTTTTTGATGACTTCCTGCCGACCATAGCCGATAACTTCAAAAGCCTTGACCAGAGTTTCGGGTTCATGATTGCGAATTGAACCGGAGGCCAGCTCAAAACCATTTAGGGTAAGGTCATATTGATAAGATTCAATTTCTAGAGGATCTTGAGTTTTGAGAGCTTCTAGCCCTCCTTTAGGCATAGAAAAAGGATTGTGACCAAAATCCAGTTTGCCATCATCATTTATTTCATAAAAAGGAAATCCGGTAATCCAGTTAAATTTAAGAATATTAGGGTCGCGCAGATTTAGGATATCGCCTAAAGCCAGACGAATTTGTCCCAAAACCCGATTGGCAACACTAAGACTGTCGGCAATAAAAAAGATCATATCGCCAACTTTGGCTGAGGTGAATTTTATAATCTGCTGTTGCAGTTGGGAATCAAAAAACCTAGCCACGCCGATATCTAAGCCGTCTGAAACAACTTTGGTGTAGGCTAAGCCTCTGGCACCCTTTTCTTTGGCCAAATTTTCAAGTTTTTCAATTTGGGTTTTACTAAAATCACCACCTTTGGGGGCAACAAGACATTTGATGGCTTGGGCATTGTTGAAAACATTAAAATCACTTTTGTTTTTGATGACTGAAGTAATATCCTGAAGCTCCATACCAAATCTAGTGTCAGGTTTGTCGCTACCATATTTATCAATGGCTTCGCGGTAGCTTAAACGAGGAAAAGGAACTTGGGCAATCTTTTTTTGGGGGGCAATTGAGGCATAAGTTTGGCTGATCATATTTTCAGCAACAGCAAAAATTTTGTCGATGGTAGGGAAACTCATTTCAATATCAATTTGATAAAAAGCGCCGGCGTGACGGTCAGCCCGAGGATCTTCGTCCCTAAAACAAGGAGCAATCTGGAAATATTTATCAACTCCGGAAATCATAAGAAGCTGTTTGAATTGCTGCGGAGCTTGGGGTAGAACAAAGAATTTACCCTGATGAATTCTGGATGGTACCAAAAAATCTCTGGCACCTTCAGGAGAAGTGGTGGTCAAAAGAGGGGTGATAACTTCAGTAAAACCATTTTTGTCCATCCAATTTCTGACGGCAAGAGTGTATTGGTGTTTGGCGGCAATAATTTTGGCAAGCCGGGGACGGCGCAAATCAAGGTAGCGATATTTTAGGCGGAGAGATTCATCGATATCTAAACCATCAGTATCCAAAGGAAAGGGAACCGGGTCGCTTTTGTTAAGAAAGGTTAATTTTTGACAGTTAATTTCGATGCTGCCAGTGGGCAGGTTAGGATTGATGGCTTTTGGACTTCGATTAACAACCTCACCCTCAACGCTGATAATCCATTCTGATCCCAACAAAGAAGCAATCTTGTGATTTTGAGAATTATTTTTGGCGTCAACAACAATCTGAATTATGCCGCTCCAATCGCGAAAATCAATAAAAATCAACTGCCCATGATCGCGAATATTGCTAACCCATCCTTGTAACAAGACTTTTTCTCCTATCTTTTGGAGACATTCTTTGGCTAATATTCTGTCCATGTGTGTATTTTACTGTAGAATTTCTTTAACGACAAGCTGGGGAAAAGTCTGCCCGTTCCAACTATTAAGATTTAAACTAGCGGTAAAATCAATTAAATCACCAACGTTTATTTTTTGACTCCAGTCCCCTTTTTTGAAAGCGATGCAGTCAACCAGAATATTTTCTTTGCCGGAAGTAGTCGGGTCATCAACTTTAAGCTTGAGATGATTTTGGGCAGGGCCTAAAAGACGTTTTTCGACAACTTTAACCTGTTTGAACAAAAAAACTGGTTCGGGATTGTCAATGCCAAATGGTTCTAACTGATTTAAAAGACGGCAATTAGGAACAGTAACGGCGTTGAGTTTCATCTCAGCGTCGATGAATTTGGTTGGTTTGAGAGTTTTGCCGGCTAATTTGCGGTTGATAAACCGGGTGAGATTTTTTTTAAGCTGAGGAATGTTGGCAGTAGAGATACTAAAACCGGCAGCGCCACTGTGACCACCCAGGCTAATAAATAGATGAGAAAATTCACGCAAGGTATCAATAATATTTAGTTCTTTAATAGAACGGCACGATCCTTTGGAAATGTCATCTGTCTGACTGATAATGACAGAGGGGAGATAATATTTTTCGGTCAACCGGCCGGCAATAAGACCAATAATTCCGGGATGAAATGAAGGGTCGGCAACAAAAATAAGTTTATTTTTATTTTTTTGGACTAAATTATCAGCCACCTCAAGGCTTTGCTGCTGAATTTGCTGACGTTGATAATTGTAATCATCTAAAGTTTGGGCAAATTTGCTTGCCTGAACCGGATTTTGACTGCAAAGCAGACGGAGAGCGTCAGTAGGATTGGAAAGACGGCCGACAGCGTTGATTCTGGGACCAAGAACAAAACCAAGATCGTAAGTAGAAATAGAGTCGGGTTTGATGCCGCTAAGGCTAATTAGTTTTTTGATACCAAAGTTGGGATTAAGCCGAAGTGACTGGAGACCGTGAAAAACAATGTTTCGATTGATATCAATCAAGGGCAGGCAATCGGCCACAGTTCCCAGAGCGGCCAAACCCAAATCGGCGTGGGGATAAATTTTTTGAGCCACCAACCAAGAGAGAGCCGCGCCGGAAATCTTGGTAGAGTGAACCGTAATGATGGGCAAAGGAAGTTTGGGGCCGGCGGCATGATGGTCAATGACAATAATTTGAGTGCCAGCATCTAAGATGGGTTTGAGTTGATCGTGGGCGACAATGCCGTTGTCAACGGTGATAAGAAGGTCAAAATGGATATTTTTTTGTTGTTGAAACCGGAAAAAAGACTCGGATTTGATACCATAACCATCCAGTTCTCTATCGGGGACAAAGGGAATAACTTGCGCCCCTTGAGAATAAAGCGCTTGCCACAAAATGGCAGTGGCGGAAATGCCATCAACATCATAATCGCCGTAAATAAGGACATTCTGATGGTTTTTAACTGTCTGCTTGATTTGGGCGACGGCTTGGTCAAGCTGTTTTGAAGCGACTCCAAAAACTTTAGGTTCAAGCTGATGAGGAGCGCGGGGAGACAAAAATTCGGAAATTTTTTTGGGGCTGATATGGCGGTTTTTGAGCAAAAGGGCGATAATATCGTCTGAGGAGGTGTGACGGTCAATAAGTATCATAGATAGGTAATTTTACACATTTTGGCAAAAATGTTATATACTATTGGTTAGTTTCCGAAGGTGGCCATCTTTTGGAGATGAGGTTAAAAACCTGTTATATTTTTTAGGTGTTTTAAAGGAGTTTTAAAAAAAACATGGCAAAGAAATTATTTGTCGGCAACCTTCCTTTTGCAATGACGGATGCCAATTTGCAAGAACTTTTCTCTCCCTACGGAGCGATAGTGTCTGCAAACATAGTCATTGATAAATTCTCCAAAAGGAGCAAAGGGTTCGGATTCGTAGAATTTGAATCTGAGGAAGATGCTGCTAAAGCTATGGAATCTCTAAACAATTCCGAACAGATGGGTAGAAATATCGCTGTTAAAGAAGCTTTACCAAAACCAGATCATCAATAAATTAAAATTTAGCAATGATTATAAAACCCCGCTGCGGCGGGGTTTTTGGATAACAAAATTTAAGGTAAAATAAAACAGTTATGACAAAACTAGAAATTCCTGACAAGGTTAAAAAAATCATAACCAAATTTAACCAATCCGGGGCAGAAATTTATATTGTCGGCGGCGCTTGTCGTGATTTGTTGCTGGGACGGGAAGTAACTGATTGGGACTTTACCACCAACCTAACTCCCGAAGAAATGAAAAAATTATTTCCCAAAAACAGTTTTTATAACAATGATTTTGGAACTTTTAGCGTGGTGGGTAAAAAGGGGGAAATTTTTGAGATTACTACTTTTAGGACCGATGTTGGTTATAGCGACGGTCGACACCCGGATGAAGTCAGGTGGGGAAAAAGTTTGGCAGAAGATTTAGCCAGACGCGATTTTAGTATCAATGCCATAGCCATAACGGGGATTTCGGCTGAAAAAATGGAGATAATCGACTTGTTTGAGGGCAGAAAAGATTTGGAAAACAAATTAATCAGAACAATGGGGAATCCGGATGAGAGATTTAAAGAAGATGGTTTGAGGCTAATGAGAGCGGTAAGAATTGCCAGTCAACTGGGTTTTGAGATTGAAGAAAAAACTTTGGTATCAATTCAAAAAAATGCCAAATTAATCAATCAAATTTCTAGTGAAAGAGTCAGAGATGAATTATTTAAGCTACTACTGTCACCAATACCATCAAAAGGAGTAGAACTATTAAGGCAATCCGGGTTACTGGGGGAGATAATGCCAGAGTTGCTGGAAGGACTGAATATGGCCCAAAAGGGGCATCATATTGACGATGTTTGGACACATAATTTAAAAACACTGGATAATTGTCAGAGTAAAAACCCAATTACGAGGTTGGCGGCACTGCTGCACGATGTCGGCAAGCCAAGATCAATGAGCGGCGAAGGGGAAACAAGAACTTTTCACAATCATGAAGTTTATGGTTCAAGAATGGCAGTGAGGTTAGGGAAAAATTTTAAATTGTCCAACAAAGAATTGGATCAATTATTTAGATTAGTAAGATGGCATATGTTTACGGTTCAGGAAACTCAAACCGATAAAGCGGTAAGAAGATTTATTAGAAACGTGACCCCGGAGTATATTGATGAAATGATTGATCTGAGACGGGCGGACAGACTTGGCAGCGGTTCTAAAGAAACCAGTTGGCGGTGGGAACTGTTTAAAAAGAGGATTATCGAAGTTCAAAAACAGCCGTTTTCGGTCAGAGATTTGAAGATTGACGGCAAAGACGTAATGGAAATACTTCAGATCAGTCCGGGACCAAAGGTGGGTGAAGTTTTGAATGGAATTTTTGAACAAGTGGAAGAAAATCCATCCATAAATGACAGAGAAACGCTACTGGAAAAAATTAGGCAATATAAAAACTAGATTACTTTTGGCGGCGGTTTTTGAAAAATAGAACCAAGGGAATGGCAACACCGATAGAAGAATAGGTGCCGGAGACAACTCCAATAAGTAGGGCGGCGGCAAACCAGCGGGTAGTGGAACCACCCAGCAAAACTAAAGAGAGCAACATAAAGATAATGGTCATAGAGTTGTTGATAGACCGGGTAAGAGTCTCAGTAACTGCCTGATTGGCAAGTGCTACCCAATCCTTTTGATAACTTTGACGTCTTAGTTCGCGGATGCGGTCAAAAGTGACAATGGTGTCGTGGACGGAGGACGATAAGGTGGTTAGCAAGGCGGTAACGAACAGCGAATCAATTTCAGCGCCAAAAAAATGACCTAAAAGAGAAAAACTACCAATAAGGATGAAAGTGTCGTGGAGCATGGCCAGGACGGCACCGGCGCCAAAAGAGAGATCTCGAAACCGACGACCGATAAAAAGGAAAAGGAAGATGGAGGTTAAAATTACAGCGGTAATGGTTTTTTGGAGCAACTCGCGACCTAAAATTGGACCTAAGGTCTGGAATTTTTGTTCCTTTGAATCGGGATAAATTTCTTTTAGGGTTTGATCTAATTTGCCTTTTTGATCAGGATTGATATCGGCAAATTTTAGAGAATAATTATTATTGCCCAAAGGAGTAGTTTCTTTTAGTTCTAAATTGTTTGAGGAAAATATTTGGTCGGTTTTTTCGGAAGAATATTGAGGAATATTTACTTCCCAAAGACTGCCGCCGGTAAAGTCAATTGAGGGTTTGAATTTCCAAAAAATGATTGACAAAAGCGAAGCCAGCAAAAGAAAGGCAGAAATAGTAAAAAATAATGGTCTGAGTTTCATGACGTTCATATTATTTTTTCTCCTTGGCAAAAACACGTAATAAGTTTCTGGTAACGTAAACGCCGGTAAAAATACTGACAAAAATTCCCAAAATGAGAGTGACAGCAAAACCGCGGATCATGCCGGAAGTGCTCAAAAACGACCAATTAAAAGGGTTAAATAAAATAAAGCCGGTGATGATAGTGCAGGTATTAGCATCTTTGATAGAATCCCAGGCGCGACCAAAAGCGGTTTCCATGGCCATATTCCAATCTTTGCCGCGGCGCGATTCTTCTTTGATCCGCTCAAATATCAAAATATTACTATCCACAGCCATACCAACAGATAAAATAAAGCCAACAATACCAGGAAAGGTTAGAGTTACCGGGATAAGACGGTAAAGAGTAAGAGTGATCAAACTGTAAATGATAAGACTGATGTTGGCAATTAAGCCGAGTTTGCCATAATTGGCAACCATGAACAAAGCTACAACAATCAAGCCGACAATACCGGCAAAAATGCCTTTGTTGAGCGAATTTTGACCTAGAGTGGCGCCAATTTGAGATTGCTGAACTAATTTTAGAGGTAAAGGCAGGGATCCGGCATTAAGTTGAATTGACAGCTCTTTGGCTGATTGAGAAGTAAAGTCGCCACTGATTGAGGCTTTGCCTTCGGTAATAACAGTTTGGACTGTAGGTGCGGTTAAAATACGGTTATCTAGAAAAATAACAATTTTTTGGTTAAGATAATCTTTGGTAGCTTGAGCAAAAAGTTTGGAGCCTTCATCATTGAATTCCAAAGAGACTTCGGGTTTGGAGTTGTTGGGGTTTATCTGGACAGAAGAATTTTTGAGATGAGAACCGTTGAGACCAGTGTCTTTGATGGATGAGAGAAACTCAGCAGAAGAGGTGGCCTGGGTAAATTGCTGGTCATTGATAACCCCAAAAAAACCAAGCTGGGCAGTGGTGCCAATTAAGTCAATAGCATCGGCTGTATTTTCGATACCGGGCAAATCAACCTGAAGACGGTGTTGGGATTGAATTTTGTCAATACGAACGTTGGTTTCACTAACGCCAAATAAGTTAATTCTTCGTTCGATATTAGTTTTGAGAGATTCAAGGGCTTGAGTTAATTCCTGAGAATTGCGGTTGGAGGTGTCAATATCAAAAATAAGGGAGGAACCACCCGCCAAATCAAGACCATATTTTAGATCAAAATTATTTTTTAAAATATTGTTACCAAGTTTTAAGTTTAGTTGAGGCCGGTAAAAAGTGTGTTCCCAATTGATGGGGCCTAAGTGAATTTTTAGGGGCAGTTGTTTGGGAAAATTAATCAGAAAACAAAACAAAGTCAGAGCTAAAATGCTCCAAAAAATTCTGAGGGTTTTTTTACGCGAATGCATATTTATTTATGACCAATTAGAGATAATTGGCGGGGATGACCGGAAAAAGTATAAGTGAGAGAAACTTTGGTGCGGTTAGTTTTGACCACAACCGGATCACCTTCTCTAATATTAAAATCCTTGATTGATTTTGAAGGGATGGTAATAGCTAAGCTATTGCCGGTTTTAATTACTTTTCTGATTTTGGCCATTAAAGGTTACAAATTTCTAGGCAGCTACCTATTATAACAACTGGGTCGCTAAGGAAGAAATCAACAATAAACTGATCGCGTTTTTGACGGCGGAGTTTAAACTCGCCCTTGCCCATGACCATATAATTTATTTCGTGACCACGGATGGCTTCTTCCTGTTTAACAAAGCCTTCGATTTCACGCAGAGAAACATCGCCCACAATAATCAAATCAATATCATCGCTACCTCTTTTGCCACCGACCATAAATCTATAACTATAAAAAACCAATTTGATAGTGCCAAGGGTTTCATTTTTGTTTTGCAACTTTAACCCCAGACCTGAAGATTGGTTGGCAATAATCACTAAATTAGTAAATAAAGGCGATTGCTTATCAGCCCAATAGTAGAGTCTGTTCCCCCGTCGTTCAGAATTGATCAAGCCGCTTTTTTGAAGATTATCAAGTTCACGTCTAACTGAATTTATTTCTTCGTCAGCTAACCGAACCAGTTGCCGGACATAAAAAATCTCCTCCGGTTTGTAAAAGAAAATATTGATGAGTTTGAGCCGGGTTTGAGAAATAAAAATGCGCTTAAGACTGGTTTGAATTTTCATAGGCTAGTTGTAGCTGACAGTTGAAGTGGTAGGAAGTAATTCTACCCAAATATTGCCGGGAATAAAATTAACTTCTTTGCCGGATTTATCTTTGTAAATAGTCCGCGAAACGCGGTTTGTTTTGGACCAGGTGATATCTGTTTTTTCACCATTTTGGATAAGAACGCCGCTACCAGAACCGACGACATCGTAAAGGTTGTGCATATGTTCATCAATAGACCGGGATTCTTTGACCAGTTGAATGATAATATTTTTGGCAGTAAGAGAAGTGTCAGTATTAAAATCTGTCTGGACAACTGAACCGTTGGTTCGGACATAATTGTTGTTGGCGGCGTCATAATTCCAAACTACAGTATAGTCTTTGTAACCAGACCAAAAGTCAAAGGTGACTTTGGTAGCAGTGGGACTGGCAGCAGCTTGATCGGTTTGCTTAAACAACCAAGAGCGATAATTTTTGTCCCATGAAGTTTTTTTGGCTTCAGTAAGATTAGTTAAACCACGAGTAGAGGCAATATTCCACAATTCTTTGGTGGAACAATACATGGTGTGTTCAGTGGCCCTTTCTTGACCAGTGCGATCGGGTTCTCGGCGACAGACTTTGTAGGGCAAGGAAAATTGGCTCAGATCACCCCAAGTGCCTTTGTTGGTCCAGCCATAAGCGCTAATTTGCTCTATAGCTTGGGCTTTTTTGGCGGTAGTGCAGGGACCGCCGGGAGTAGCAGCACTACAATTGGCGCCACCAACATGGTTGTAAAGCGGATAATCAGAATATTCAGAAGCGATGTCCAAAAAGTAAGTTCTGGCAGAGCGGACAGGACCAACATCATACTTGTTAGCTTCGGATCCAGCAACCTGACCACAATAGAAAACTCCCATAAATCTGGTAATTCCGCCTTCGGCAACGGCTTCGTAGACGATATCGGCAGTTTGAAGCCCAGACTGAGGGCGGGAATCTTGGTGATTTTCGATCATTACCATAAGGGGACGCCGACCAGACCAAGTATCTTTTTCCTCTTTGGTGTAAAGTTTGCCGTTTAGAGGACAGGCTTCAGTTTTTGGACCGGGATATAATTCTGGTTTTGCCGGATTTTGATCCTGATTTTGATCACTACTTGGTTGGCGCTGAGAGAATGATTTTAATAAACCACCGCTACCTGAGGGCAAAAAATAGTCAAATAAAAAATAAGAAATACCACTGACTATTAGGAATATGCCTAGCAGTCCGAGAATTTTGGTGACTTTGGGGTTCATTAAAATTTTAATCTTTAATAGTTTTAACTATAGCTAATTTTTCGTCTTTTGACAAAGTGACATTATCCCCTTCGCCGTTTTTGATAGGTTTAGCGTAAAGTCGGGTAATATCACGGTTGTGAAGAGAGGTGAGAACAACGCCAGAGTTGGCTTGGTTGAGTAAGGTGAGAATAAAACTTTGATTGCCACCCATGTCATCAAAAGGATTAAACCGGGTAATATTTAATTTGAAATTAGAGTTGTTTTTAGCGGTTGAGTCGGTTGCGGGACGGGATTTGTTTTTTTTATATATTGCTCTGGTAATGAGAAACAACCAAATTAGATTGAGAATAACTAAAACATAGAGCAAAATCATATATTTATTGTAGCAAACCTGGGTGTGCTATACTGGCTTTAGTAGGATGGATTATACAGAAAATAACAAGTTTCTAAAGAAAGATTTGGCTAAGAGCTTGATTTTGAGCTTGATTTCTATTATTTTCATAGTTGTTATATATTTATTTGTTAATTCAAGGGGGTGAAGCTTAAAATGCCAACCATAAAATTTTATAACGTTAAATCACGCAAGGCAGTAGAAGTTGATGTCAGCAAGGTTAAGAAAGTCACTTTGAAAAACGGCCGACCAGCAGCTGAAACCATCGACCCTCAAACCGGCACCAAGATGTTCAAAATCTTGTCTGCTGCTGATGCAGCTTTGTTGAGATAAATAAAGCTCAAAATATTGTAAAATAGACTAACCTCCAAAGAAATTGAGGTATTTGTTTCAGTCTTTGACTGAAAAGGAAAGTCCGGACCACGAAAGACGCAAAACCCAAATAGGTAGGGTCCTGAGTGATCGGGAGGCAATGCTACAGTGACGAATAACTCCGACTTGTCGGGGCGAAGTGAAACGAGCATCCTTTTGGTGGAAATCTCAAGTTGAGACGTTAATATCTGGTCTTTGAGAGTCTCAGGTAGAGAGAAAAGATAGATAATACCTAAACAGAATCCGGCTTATCAATTCTTAGGAGGTTTTTGCTGGTCTATTTTTCCTGGGCATTAAAACTTCAAAAACTGTTTGGATGGTAAGGAATATAGGTAAAGCTAAAATGGCACCAACAACTCCCCCAAGCTTGGCACCAGTGGCAATCAAAAGGATGGTAACCAAGGGATTAAATCCAACGGTTTGTTTCATAACTTTGGGAACAATAACATTATTTTCTAGCTGCTGGATGATAATACCGACAGCCACAGTCAAAATTCCAGTTAAGGGAGAGACGGTGAAACCAACAAGGGAGGCAACAACAGTGGTGACGGTGGGACCAATTGAGGGGATAGCCTCAAGTAATCCGGCAAAAATAGCCAAAGGGACGGCATAGTTTAATCCCAACAGAGTGTATCCAATATAGGACATAACTCCGATAATAGTCATAAGAAAGAATTCAGCCGTTACCCAACTACCAAGACGTTTTTCTAATTTTTCGACAATATCCATAAACTTTTGGTTTCCTCTGGTGCCGAATACTTGTAAGCCGTATTTAGAGAAATTTTTCTTTTCCAACAACATATAAAAGGTTAAAAACATGATAATAAAGCCAGACATAATGTTGGAAACGACGGAGACGGCGGTTTTGGCAATACTACCGGGCAGATTTTCCAAAACTTTTAGCTGTGATGACCAGTCAATGGCATTGGTGCCAAAAATACTGATATTTTTTAATGTTTCCGGCAGGGTTTTAATAAGATCAGTGGTCTGTTGAACTAAAATAGGCACGATACCGGCAATAGTCAGAGAGACAACGGCAATAATAATAAGGTAGATAATTAATATTCCCAAAGGTCGTGGAATTTTGTATTTTTCCATCCGAACGATAGCTGGATTAAGAACTTCCATAAAAATAAAACTGATAAACATGAGAATAATCAGAGCCCGGATCTGCCAAAGAACAAAAAGACCAATCAAAAAAAGAGCGGTAAAGATGATGGTTTTGTAAGATATCTCGATTTTTTTGTTACTCATGACCTAGTATACCATTGGGATACTAACTTATTGATTTTTTTTTCAAAATTAGGCTGGGTAATATCAAAGAAGGCGGCATCTTTTGCTCTTGAGCGAAACCAACAACTTTGGCGACGGGCATCGCTGTGCTCAGCATAAGACCACTGTTTAAGACAATCGGATAAAATTTTTTTCTTTGATAAATTGTTGTTTGATTTTTGATAATCAAAATAGGGTTTGAGGCAGTGGTAGGCGGCAATTTGGAGACCTGGGTGAGACCAATTATATTTTTTTAGCAGATTTTTGACTTCATCTAAAAAACCCATATTTAGGCGTTTTTGAACGCGGGCGTCAATCCGTCGATACAAAAACGACATGGGAGCGGTGAGAGAAAGGTGCAAAATATCATATTTAATATTAGAAATGGAGTGATGGCGGTTATGTTTGAATAATTTAATTTCAATCTTGCGGGTAAGACGATAATGGTTGTTAAGGTCAGAATTATTTAATTTAGAAAAACCTAAAGGATCTAAAGTTTTGTAGATTTTTTGGAGAGTTTTGACTGAAAGCTGGGATAAAATAAATCGTAAAAATTTATTTGGTTTTATGGAAAAAGTGTTGTAGTTGGGGTTGATCAAAGAATCAAGATAAAAACCGCTGCAGCCGACTAAGATAGGTAATTTGTTTTGATGATGAAGTTTTTGAATAATTTTTAGGCCAAGTTGCTGAAATTGGGCAACTGAAAATTTTTGGTCGGGGGTGATCAGGTCAACTAAATGAATCGGGGTTTGGTCAGGCTGGTCTTTGCCGGTGCCGATATCCAAGCCTTTGTAAATCTGACAGGAATCGGTGGAGACTAATTCGCCGTTGTATTTTTGGGCTAATTTAACGGCTAAATCGGTTTTGCCGGTGGCAGTGGGACCGGAAATAATCAGAAGTTTTTTAGACATTGAATTTGAACTCAA
>Ga0209718_1000515_pt1 | contig 51814 bp, 60 predicted proteins | sample AD_JPNAS1_MetaG_FD_184420 | JGI IMG/M metagenome (GOLD analysis project Ga0209718, IMG submission 184420) | Active sludge microbial communities of municipal wastewater-treating anaerobic digesters from Japan - AD_JPNAS1_MetaG (SPAdes) (version 2) | ecosystem: Engineered > Bioreactor > Anaerobic...
TCGTGGGCAGCGAACGGGGCGGCCGGGCGGCGGCTCTGTTCATGAGTCTCATCAAATCCTGCAAGGACTGTAACGTCAACCCCTGGGAATACTTCGACGACCTCCTCCGGCGAATCATGAGCCACCCTGTCAGCAGGCTCCGGGAACTCCTGCCCGACCAGTGGCGACCACTGCCCAAAGACGATCGCCGTTGATCCCGAAGCCCCGGCCCTGACTTGCAGGCATATCCGGGTGTCCTCCCGATCACCCCTTGCACTCCAACCCGGCACCGCTGCTTATAAGATTGTCAAAGATCGTACCGCCGCCGGCCGTTATCTCTGACCGACTGCCGCACCTTAATCAACTTTGAAACAAATGCCAAGATGAGTTCACCAGACGGTTACGTGCTGTGGTGCTGCGGATCAATGATTTTCAACAGCGCCGGAAGTCCCGGAGCGGCTGTGTGATACGCTGAGGACCGCTCATCACTTTGTCAGGACGAATTTCTGTTCCTCCTTGGGGACATACCACTTGATGAAATTGTGGGTGATCCCCTGGGGGGCCGGGTCGATGCCCCGGAACCGGGCGCTGATCATGGGCAGGGCGTCGGGGACGTAGAGGAAAAGATAGGGCTGTTCCTCGGCCAGTATCTCCTGGATCCGGTCATAGCATTTTTTCCGTTCCTTCCGGTCGAACACACCCCGTCCCTTTTCGATCAGCCGGTCCACCTCGTCGTTTTTGTAAGAGATGAAGTTCAGCTCGTCCGGACCCGTTTTACTGGAATGCCAGACGTCATAAATATCAGGGTCCTGGGGAATCGACCAGCCGAGGATCGTCGCCTCGAAGCGACGCTTGTTGATGAAGTCGTTGACGAAGGCCGCCCATTCCAGAATTCTGATCTTCACCTTGATACCGACATCGGCCAGTTGCTTCTGGATAATCTCGGCGCATTTCGCCCGTACCTCGTTGCCCTGGTTGGTGATGATTTCGAAAGTGAATGGTTTGCCGTCCCGGTCCAGGATGCCGTCACCGTCGCTGTCTCGCCAGCCTGCTTCCGCCAGCAGCGCTTTGGCCCGGCCGGGATCATACGGATAGGTGCGCACCCGGCCGTTATAAGCCCAGGTGCCCGGCTTGTAGGGCCCTGTTGCCGGTTGCCCCAGGCCGAGTAGCACCCCGCGGATCATCTCCTCCTTGTCGACGGCATAGGCGATGGCCTGTCGGACCCGCCGGTCGGCAAACAGGGGGTTTTTCAGGTTGTAGCCCATATAGACATAGGAAAAGGAGAGGTAACGGTACTTCCGGTACTGTTTCCTGAAGAGGTTGTTTTCCGTCTGCCGGGTGTACTGGAGGGGCGTCAGTCCCATCTGGTCGATACCCCCAGCCCGCAGTTCCAGGAACATGGTGGCGGTGTCGGGGATGATCCGCATGATGTAGCCGTCGATATAGGGCCGGCCCTCGAAATAATCGGGATTGGCGGCCAGGACGATTTTCTGCCCCGCCACCCATTCCCGAAAACGGTAGGGACCGGTGCCTACTGGGTGGCGGGAGAGGGGAGAGGAAATAATATCCTGGCCGGCCAGCAGATGGCGGGGGAGAACGGGCGAGCTCCAGCTCATGAGGGCCGGGGCGAAGGGCTTGTCGTAGGATACGCGTACGGTATGATCGTCCAGGACGGTGAGTTTCTTGACCTTCAGGAAATCCCCGGCGTAGGCGGTGGGCGTTTTGGGATCGATGGTGACCTGGTAGGTGAATTGGACATCCTGGGCGGTGAAAGGGTGGCCGTCATGCCACTTGACCCCCTTCCGGAGGTGGAAGACGATATTGAGACCATCCGGTGAGATCTCCCAGGATTCGGCGAGATCGCCCACAATCTTCAGATTGCGGTCGTACTTCACCAGACCGTTGTAAACCAGACCGGCGATCTGGTGCGAGGTGGAGTCGCTGGACAGGAGGGGGATAAGGTTGCTGGCGTCACCGATGGAACCTTCGACGATGATGTCTCCGTATGCCGGACCTGAGCCGCTGGTGGAATCTGCCGGCGCCCCGACATTGCGACTGTCACAGGCAATCAGGACCATCAATGCCAGTGCGGTCAGGACCGAAATGACCATACGAACCGGCATCGGGATCCGGGCTTTTCCCCCTGTCCTCTTCATGGTCGCCGATCCTAATCGAAGGCGGCGGTATTTGCAATGAAGAAAATTCCCCATATTCCTGTTGACAAAACCGTGAGAACAGACTAAGGGACAACGTACAGGAAAGTGATTATGAACGGCAGAAAACAAAGTACGATCATCGGCATTATTATTATCGGCATAATTAGGCCGGAAAATACCGGGGCCTGATCGTGGTTTAGTGTTTAGATAAGAACAAAGAAACTCACAAAATCCGTTATCAGGCTCCCTGATAACGGATTTTTTTTCGGGAGGACAAGAAATTATGAAGTTGCGGGAGATAGTGATTTACGACACCACCCTGAGAGACGGCTCCCAGGGCGAGCAGATCAACTTCACGGCGGAGGAGAAACTGCGCATCGCCAGACGGTTGGATGAGATGGGATTTCCATATATCGAGGGCGGCTGGCCCGGTTCCAACCCCAAGGATGAGCGCTTTTTCGAGTTGGCCAAAGGGGTGCAGTTCCGGCATGCCCGTTTGACCGCTTTCGGCAGTACCCGCCGGGCCGGTCTGCAAGTGGGGGAATGTCCCAACATCCGGGCCCTGATTGCGGCGGCAACCCCGGCAGTCACCGTTTTCGGCAAGACCTGGGATTTGCACGTCACGGATATCCTCGAAATTTCTCTGGAAGAGAACCTGGCCATGATTGGGGAGACCGTCGCCTATCTGAAAGGGCAGGGGAAAGAGGTCGTGTACGATGCCGAGCATTTTTATGACGGTTATCGGCGGAATCCCGCCTATGCCCGGCAGACCGTCACGACGGCCCTTCAGGCCGGTGCCGACTGGATCGTCCTGTGCGACACCAACGGCGGGACGCTGCCCCACGACATCGAACAGATAACCTCGGAGATCGCCCTCTTCGTTCCGCCGGAGAAGCTGGGCATCCATGCCCACAACGACGGTGGCCTGGGTATTGCCAATTCCCTGGCGGCGGTCCGGGCCGGGGCCCGGATGGTCCAGGGAACGATCAACGGCTATGGAGAGCGGTGCGGCAATGCGGATCTAATCGCCATTATCGCCAATCTCCAGCTGAAGATGCAGAAAGACTGCCTTTCCGGGGAGGCGATGAGCCATTTGACCAACCTGTCCAATTATGTCGGAGATGTTGCCAACGTTACCCCTCTGAACTCCCGACCCTTTGTCGGCCGCAGCGCCTTTGCCCATAAAGGCGGGGTCCATGTCAGCGCCATTCTCAAAAACCCCCTGGCCTACGAGCATATCGCGCCGGAACTCGTGGGGAACAAACAACGGGTCCTCGTTTCGGATCTGGCGGGGAAGAGCAACATCGAATACAAGGCCCGGGAGCTGGGCATCGCTCTGGGGGAAAACAACGGGGTGAGCAGGCGGATCGTGGCGGAGATCAAGCGGATGGAGGATGAAGGATATCAGTTCGATGCCGCGGAAGGATCGCTCTCGCTGCTGATCAAGAAGATAACCGGTGAATTTGTGGAACCTTTCACCCTGGAGTGCTTTCATGTCATCGCCTCGAAAACGGCCTCGCAACCTGCCCAGTCCCAGGCGACGATCAAGATCTCTGTGAACGGGGAAGAAGAACTTACGGCGGCGGAGGGCAATGGTCCCATCAACGCCCTGGACAATGCCTTACGGAAGGCCCTGACCAAGTTCTATCCCCAGTTGGACGGAATGCACCTTACGGATTTCAAGGTCCGGATCGTCGAGGGGAGTGAAGGGACAGCGGCGAAGGTCAATGCGACCATCGAATCCCAGGACGAGGATGACACGTGGACCACCATCGGTGTGTCGGAAAACGTCATCGAGGCCAGTTGGCTGGCCCTGGTGGACAGTCTCCAGTACAAGCTGAGCAAAGACCGGGAGAAGAAGAATAACCGTTGACGCCGTCCGGGGAGGTTCGTGGGAAAAATGCGGGAATCCTCCCCCCGGCGGGGTATTGATATTTCGTTGCTAATCTCCCCCGTTTCTGATACAGAGCGCCGTGTTATGGAAAAATGGTTTGAGAAACGAAGATGCTGGTCGCCATCAACAACCAGAACCCCCAGCCGCGCCTGATCAAGAAGACTGTGGAAGTACTGCGGGAGGGGGGGATCATTATTTATCCCACCGATACAGTCTACGGTTTGGGCTGTGACCTCTTTAACAAAAAAGGTATCGAAAAGATTTACGAAATCAAAAAGCGCAACAAGAAACAACCCTTCAGTTTTGTCTGTGCCGATCTCAAGGATATCAGCAAATACGCCTTTGTAACCGATTACGCATATCGTACCATGAGACGCCTGCTGCCGGGACCCTACACCTTTGTTTTACAGGCTTCGCGGCTCGTACCCAAGATCATCCTGCCCAAGCGGCAAACGACCGGGATTCGCGTTCCGGACCATCCCATCTGTCTGGCCCTGGTCAAAGAGCTGGGACGACCGATCATCAGCACCAGCGTCAAGGCTGAAGACGGGGAGACCCTGAACAATCCGGCACTTATCAAGGAGCGTTTCGGGCACTGCGTGGATCTGATTATCGACGGCGGGGTATGTCCCGGGGGACAGTCTACGGTTATCAGTCTGGAAAATGACGTAGTGGAAATCATCCGTATTGGCCGGGGTGATATATCGGCCTTCACATAGAACATCGACAGGTAAAGAAAATGGGAAAGCAAATGCTCATCAATGCGGTCCATGCCGAGCAGAAGCGGATGGCCATCGTCGATGACGGCAAACTGCTGGATTACAATATCCAGATGGCCGTCAAGGAGCCCATAACGGGCAACATTTACAAAGGGGTCGTCATGAAGGTCGAAAGAGGCCTCCAGGCGGCTTTCGTCAATTATGGCGGGAAAAAGGACGGTTTCCTGCCGCTGAGGGATGTAAGTCAGGATTATTTCACCGAACGGCGCGACGGGGATAACGGCCCGGAAGGCGGTCATGGACACGGGCGGCCGTTCCTCAAGGTGGGCCAGGAGGTCATTGTCCAGGTCATACGGGAGGTAAGCGAACGTAAAGGGGCGCTTCTCACCACCTTTATCTCTTTGCCGGGGCGTTATATCGTCCTGATGCCGAACAAGCAGGGCAGCGGCATCTCCCGAAAGATAGAGGACGAAGATGACCGGAAACGCCTCAAGGAGATCATGGGCCAGATCAAACTGGAAGATGGCATGGGCTTCATCATCCGTACCGCAGGGATGAACCGCACCAAGCAGGAACTGGCCCGGGATTATCAGCACCTCTCCCGCCTTTGGAAGGAAATACAGAAAGCGGCGAAGTCGACACCCGCCCCGGCTGTGATCTATCAGGAGAGCGATTTCGGTGTCTGTTCATTGCGTGATTACTTTACCTCCGAGATAGAAGAAATCCTGGTGGACGATACGGATACCTTCCGGAAGATGCGGGCCTACTGCAAAACAGTATCGCCGCGGACGGTAAAGATCATCAAGCTGTACAAGGATATGGTCCCCCTCTTCGACAAGTACAATCTCGAGGATCAAATCCGTGTCATTTACCAGGAGCGGGTGGATCTGAAATCCGGCGGTTATCTGATCATCAATCCTACGGAGGCCATGATCACCATCGATGTCAATTCAGGTCGGGGGTCGAACAAGCGCAACGTCGAAGAGACCGCTTATCGCACCAACCTTGAAGCCGCGGAGGAAATAGCTCGTCAACTGCGTCTTCGTGACCTTGGCGGCCTTATCGTTATCGACTTTATCGACATGGTCGACCGTCAGCATCAACTCGAAATCGAGCGGGCATTCAAGAAGGCCTTGAGTGTGGATCGTTCCCGGATCCAGATGTCCAAGATCTCGAAATTCGGCATGCTCGAGTTGTCCCGTCAGAAAAAGCAGTCGACGATCCAGGAGATCAGCTACACCGCCTGCCCCTACTGTAAAGGTACCGGCTTCCGTCCGTCTCTCGAATACATCGCCTTAAGCGCCTTCCGGAAGATAGAGTCCCAGGCCGTCAAGAGAACCTATGCGAAGCTGAAGGTGGCCCTACCCCATGCCGTTTCCGACTATCTTCTGAACCAGAAACGTCTGGAAATAAGCAGGCTTGAATCCATGTGCGACATGTCGATCCATATTTCCGGACACGTGGACATGCAATGGGACGAGGTCCGGATGGAATATGAGACCCGGGAAACGCTGCCGGAGTCGATGACGGAGAAGGAAAAAGACGGCGAACCGGTGAAAGAGCAGCAGCACAGGGCGGCGGCGAAGATCCGTGAGCGGGAGGCTGCACGTGCCGACCGGGAGGGCGTGCCCGAAAAAGAGGCGGAAGCAATTACCGTGGCTGCGACACCGGAAGGGGCGGGGCTGCAGGTGGAAACACCCAGGAAGAAGTCCCGTCGACGGTCCCGGCACCGCAGGAAAAAGGCCGCTGCCGAAGCTGAAACCACTGTGGCTGTGGCTATCCCCCCGGAGGTGAACAATGACCCCGCCGCTTTCCCGGCACCGGACTTGATTGATTCAGGCGGAGCGCCGGCGTTGGACGACGTGACTGAGGGAAAACCGGATGTAAAGGATAAAGGGGACCGGCCGGACGCGGGGCAAGAGGTGTTGGATTACGGAATGGCAGTGCCGGCCGATGTTTCGGCGACGGAAAATGCCGGGTCGTTCGTCGCCGGTCCCGGCACCGGGGGGGGGAGGAAGGGAAATAAAACTGCGGAGGCGAAGCAGGAAGGCGCCCTACCCCGGGTGGAAAAACCGAGGGCGGGGAAGGGGAAGGACATTGTCAGTGCAGGACCGGAGGAAACCTCCTCCAGCCAGGGGTTGCCGTCCCGGGAAGTACCGGTAGATGAAACTACGGAGGTTGCAACGGAGACAGTAAAAACACCCCGGAGGAAGAGACGGGCGCCGGGACGGTCTACCCAACGGCGCCGGAAGACCGCTAATCAATCGGTGCCGCCGGACGGCGATGGCGAAGCGCCGCCGGAAACATTGCCGTGATATCCCGGGCGGCGACACGGGCGAGAAACTTCAACAAGTGAGTTTCCTGTTTATCTCCCCGAGATTGCCCTTAACCGGCATGCGGATCAGGAAAAGTCTCCGGCGACGGTTCCAAGGAAGCGCGGCGCCCGTTCCGGATTCAGCTTCCCAAAGCCTGGGAACGCCTTGTCGCTGCTTCTACAGCAGCCATCAGGGTACCCCGCAGTTTGCCATCTTCCAGGGCCCGAATCCCGGCAATGGTCGTCCCTGCCGGGGAAGTGACCATATCCTTCAACTGCCCGGGATGTTTTTCTCCGGCCAGGAAAAGTCTGGATGCCCCCAACAGGGTTTGGGCCGCCAGGGTCAGGGCCGTGTCACGGCTGAGTCCCATGTGCACCCCCCCGTCGGCGAGGGCTTCGATCATAATGAAAGCATAAGCAGGGCCGCTGCCGCTTAAACCCGTTACCGCATCCAGTTGTTCTTCCTTGACGACCACGGTTTTACCGACGGCGGTGAAGATATGGAGTGCTGTTTCCATATCTTCCGCGGTTGCCGCCGGCCCGGCGGCCAGTGCGGTCATCCCCTCCCCGATCAGCGCCGGGGTGTTGGGCATGGTGCGGATGATCCGTACCCCCTGTTTGAGGCGATCGGCGATGAAACGAACGGGAATGCCGGCGGCGATGGAAATGACCAGTTTGGACTCGTCCACAACCCCGGAGATATCGGCCAGGACCTCGGCCATATTCTGGGGCTTTACGGCCAGGATGATGATGTGGGCTCCCTCGACGGCCAGGCGGTTGCTTTCCGTGGTCTTTACGCCGTGATTTTTCTCGATTTCCGCGCGCTGTTTCTTGTCGACATCGGCAACGATCACTTCTGCCGCCGTCAGCAGCCGGCGGTTAACGATGCCGCCGATAAGCGCTCCACCCATTTTGCCGCCGCCGATCACACCGATTTTCTTGCCTTTCAGCATCTTGTCTCCCCCCTTGATAAAAATACATGATGGAATTTCTAATCCTTTTTACCGCTCGGTGTCAATAAAATGATCGGCCGTAAATACCTGGTTGCGTAAATTGTTGAAGATATGTTACGGGAAATCAGTCTTTCAGACAGGGAAAAGCGAGGAAAAACCGGAAAATCGTAAGCTTGTTTTGCGTCCTTATTCATCGAACCACGAAACCGTAGCTGAGATCGGTACGGAATGATAATAACCCCAGCATGATACGAACCCAAGGAGGAATGGATGATTGTTAAAAGATATATAAACGGTGTTCAAATCGCCGGTTGGGTAAGCGGCGAGAAATGGCGGCAAGACTTAAAACATCTGGTCTTCATTCACGGTTCCGGCGGCGACCATACCAATTGGGTTTGTCAGTATTCCGCCTTGAAGACCGATTTCAATATCCTGGCGGTGGAACTGCCGGGTCATGGCGCGTCGGCGGGGAAGGGGGAGCGGAGTGTCGGCGGTTATGCCGAATGGATGCGGCAGATCATTGCCGGCTTCGAAATCGAAAAGCCGATTCTGGTCGGCCATTCCCTCGGGGCCGCCATCTGCCTCACCATGGCGATTCACCATGGCGATCTGCCGGCGGGCGTAGTTACCGTAGGCGGCGGCGTGACCATGTGGGTCAACCCGGCGATTCTTGAAGGTTTACTGAAGGATCCCGGACCCATCGTAGAGATGGCGGCCAAGCTTTCCCTGGCCAAGCAGAACCGTGATAGATTTTCGGAAGTACTGCGTGCCGGTTTCGCCAAGGCGGATCCCCTTGTAATGCAGGGTGACTTTTCGGCCTGCAATGACTTGAATCTGACCGAGGATCTGAAAAAGATCGGCATCCCGGTTCTCGTTGTCTGCGGGACGGAGGACAAGATGACGCCTCCTGCCAATTCGCAATATCTCAAAGACCACATTGCGGGCGCCCGGATGGCGTTAATCGAAAATGCGGGTCACTTCGTCATGATGGAAAATCCTGAGGTATTCAACCGGGTACTGCGGGAATTTGCCCAATCCATTTAAGATATTGGAGCAAGGAAAGACAAATGTTTGTCATCGGAAACTTTATTGTCGCCCTGGCCAAGATAATCGATCTGGTGCTGAACATCTACATCTGGGTCATCATCTTCCGGGCGGTCATCTCCTGGGTCAATGCCGATCCCTATAATCCCATCGTCAATTTTCTCTACCGGGCGACTGAACCGGTCTTGCGACCCATCCGCCGCCTGTTGCCCTTCGGTGGCACGGGCATCGACTTATCGCCCCTGATCGTGATCCTGATCATCTACTTCCTTCAGTTCTTCCTCGTGAGAACGATGATCCAGGCGGCGGTTTACTTTAACTGATGATCAAAGAAACTCCGGAAGGCGTCCTGGTGACGGTGAAGGTGCTGCCCCGTTCCTCCCGCTGCGGGATATGTGGCCGCCACGGCGACGCCCTGAAGATGAAGGTCACTTCCCCGCCCGTGGACGGGCGGGCAAACGAGGAGGTGATCGAGTATCTGGCGGCGTGTCTGGGCATCAAGAAGGGGCAGGTGACGATCGTTGCGGGACACAACACCACGAGGAAAATCATCGCCGTTACCGGCTGCCGCCGCGGGGAGATGGAACGTCTGCTGGGAGAAACACAGAAGGTCCCTTAGATATCGTTCCGGAAGCGGATAGCTGAACTTAAGGCGCCCGGCAGGCCGTCCTGCCGAGGCATTTTCCCCCGGCGCCCCATTTGCAACACCAATATTCCGAACCGGCAAGGCCGGTTTACCGTCGGGCAAACGCCCTTGTCGGGGCATGAAAAATATAAGCTGATGTCGCAACCGCAGGAAAAGAGTCGGGAAAACGAAAAGGTCGCCAGGGCTGCCGGTGTGGTAGGTCTGGCGACGATGTTGAGCCGGGTGTTCGGTTTCCTTCGCGACATGGTGGTCGCCGGATTTTTCGGCGCCGGTCTCGTCACCGACGCCTTTTTTGTCGCCTTCCGGATCCCGAATCTCCTGCGCCGCCTTCTGGCGGAGGGGTCGCTGACGGTTTCCTTTGTGCCGGTTTTTACCGAGTATCTCAAGCAGCGCTCCCGAGAGGAGGCCCTGGAACTGGCCGATGTGGCCTTTACCGCCCTGTCGGCGATCCTGGCCGTCGTTTCCGTTGCCGGCGTCCTGTGCGCTCCCCTGATCGTCACCGTCATGGCCCCGGGATTCGTCAAGGACCACGCCCAGTACGAACTGACCGTGCTCCTCACCCGCTTCATGTTCCCCTACATCTTTTTTGTTTCCCTGGTAGCCCTATGTATGGGCATTCTCAATTCCCTGCGGCACTTTGCCGCTCCCGCCCTGTCACCGGTGGTCCTGAATATCTCCATGATCCTGGCGGCCCTGCTGCTGAGGGATCTTTTCGCTGAGCCGATCTTCGCCCTGGCGGTGGGGGTTATGGTGGGCGGGGTGCTGCAATTGGCCATGCAATGGCCTTTTCTTGTCAAGATGGGGGTGCGCCTCCGGCCGAATTTCCACTTCCGCCATCCGGGATTAAAGCGGATCGGCCTGCTCATGATGCCCGCCGCCTTCGGCGCCGCGATCTATCAGATCAATGTCTTCATCGGGACGGTTCTTGCCTCGCTGCTCCCCAAAGGGAGTGTCTCCTACCTTTACTATGCCGACCGGATCGTGGAGCTGCCCCTCGGCGTCTTCGCCATTGCCGTGGGCACGGCAGCCCTGCCCAGCTTTTCAGACCAGGTGGCCCGGGGGGAGTTTGAAGACTTCAAGAGGACCATCGCCTTCTCCCTGCGCCTCATCATGTTCATTACCGTTCCTGCCACCGTGGCCCTGATCGCTCTCCGGGAACCCATCCTTTCCGTGCTTTTTCAACGGGGGGCCTTCGACGCCGCCGCCACCCTCAAGACCGCCGAGGCGCTCCTCTATTACACCCTGGGCCTGTGGGCCTTTTCCGTGATCCGGGTCATCGTTTCGGCCTTCTATTCCCTCCAGGACACCAAGGTTCCCATGAAGGCGGCCATCGTGGCGCTGCTGGTCAACGTCGCCGCCAGCGTCGTGCTGATGCATCCCATGCAGCACGGCGGTCTCGCCTTGGCAACCTCTGTCGCCTCAGCAGTCAACGTCGTCATCTTGGCGATAATATTGAGAAAAAGGATTGGATCCTACCTCAAGAGAGATTTTTATGAATCCCTCGGGAAGATAATGGTGGCGTCGCTGGTGATGTGGATGGCTGTCCGGTTAGTGGAGGTGTTCATCCCCTGGCGGATTGCCGGTCCCCTTGATGTCAGAATTTATTTTCTGTGCGCAAGCATCCTGATCGGGATGAGCGTATATTTTCTGATGTCCTGGTTGTTGAAGTGTCCGGAAATGGTTATGTTTGTCCGTGCTGTCCGGGGTCGAATCCTGAAAAAAAGATAAAGCAGTTGACTTAACATCCCCAAAGTGATAGGTATTTTAGGCGGTTATCGAAAAAAATTGAATGAGCGGCATACGCCGCCGCGGCGGCGCTTCATCGGGGAGTTAATTCCCGCAATTTACTCGGAAGGTAGCGAACCATGCTGGATATCAAATTCATCCGTCAAAATACGGAACTGGTGAGAAAAAAGATGCTGGAAAGGGGTCAGGAGATGGACATGACCCCCTTCATCAATCTGGATACGCGGCGCCGGGACATCCTCCAAGAGGTGGAGAAGCTGCGCAATGACCGCAATACCGTCTCCAAGGAGATCGGGGAGAAGAAGAAAAAAAAGGAGGACGCGGCGGAGCTGATCGCCCGCATGGGCGAGGTTTCGGCCCGGATCAAGGGGCTGGACGAGGAACTCAAGAAGGTCGAGGAGGACCTCAATGCCCTGGTCATGGTCATTCCCAACCTCCCCCATGAATCGGTAGCATACGGGACTTCTTCGGAGGACAATCCCGTGATCCGCGTCTGGGGGGAAAAGCCGGTCTTTACCTTTACGCCCAAACCCCACTGGGACATCGGTGAGGCGCTGGGCATCCTGGATTTCGAACGGGGCGCCAAGATCACCGGCGCCCGCTTTACGGTTTACAGGGGACTGGGGGCCATGCTGGAGCGGGCCATCTTCAATTTCATGCTGGATCTCCATATCTTCGAACACGGGTACACCGAGGTGCTGACGCCCTTCATGGTGAACCGGGCCAGTATGACGGGTACCGGCCAGCTTCCCAAGTTCGAGGAGGACCTCTTCCGGGTGGACGTGGTGGATTATTTCCTGATCCCCACCGCCGAGGTACCGGTGACGAATATCCACCGTGACGAGATCCTCAATGAAAAGGACCTGCCCATCTATTACGTTTCCTATTCCCCGTGCTTCCGGGCCGAGGCGGGGTCCTACGGCAAGGATACCCGGGGGCTGATCCGTCAGCACCAGTTCAACAAGGTGGAAATGGTAAAATTCTCCCGGCCGGAGACCTCCTATGAAGAGCTGGAAAAACTGACGGACAATGCCGAAGAGGTTCTCCGGCTCCTCGGGATCCCTTACCGGACCGTCAGTCTCTGTACGGCGGATTTGGGTTTTTCCTCCGCCAAAACCTATGACGTGGAAGCCTGGTTACCGGGTCAGGATGCCTACCGGGAAATCTCCTCGTGCAGTAATTTCGAGGATTTCCAGGCCCGGCGGGCAGCGATCCGTTTCCGCCGGGAGGAGACGGGGAAAATCGACTTCGTCCACACCCTCAACGGGTCGGGGCTGGCCGTGGGGCGGACGGTGGTGGCCGTTCTGGAAAATTACCAGCAGGCCGACGGCAGCGTCGTTATTCCCGAGGTCCTGCGGCCGTACATGAAAGGGATTGACAGGATTCCCGCAATAGGGTAAGGGCCGCCTACAAGTTCTGTTGGAGACAACGGAGGGATGGCCGAGTGGTCTATGGCGGCGGTCTTGAAAACCGTTGGGCGAAAGTCTCGCGGGTTCGAATCCTGCTCCCTCCGCCAGAAAGAGTTCGATCGCGGAGAGATGGCTGAGTGGTCGAAAGCGATCGCCTGCTAAGCGATTGTACGCCCTAAAAGGTGTACCGCGGGTTCAAATCCCGCTCTCTCCGCCATTTTTCATCCATAAGCGCCCGTAGTTCAGCTGGATAGAGCGTCAGACTACGAATCTGAAAGTCGCACGTTCGAATCGTGCCGGGCGCGCCAATTAAATCAAGGGGTTAGAGAATTATCTCTAACCCCTTTCCCTTTCTTTTCAGCCTTCAGCCCTACATTCTTGATTAACGGGACATATCCTTATTCGAGAACAGCCGTTTCTCGATCGGCAGCGGCATGAAATATCCCCTTTTTTACAGCTTGCCCCGTCCGGATAAGCTACCGTCGGAGTAATCTTGATGAATTTGCAACAAGTGGTCAATCTTGCCCGGGGGATGCCTTGGGGGCAAACCCTTCGACGCGCGCTGAGGGAACGTTTCCTAACGATTGTCCAACTCCACCGCCTCGTTGATCCTTTCCGAAAAATCGGGGATGGCCGCCGCGACCCTTACCCAGGCGGACAACATGGGAATGCCCACGGGGTCTTCGATGAATTCCCGCACAGCGAGGCGCAGCGAGCCGACGAAGGTTTCCACCGCTTCGATCTCTTCATGGCGATCATAGGTCAATCCGTTCAACATGGCCAGGGCGTGATACTTTTCAACGGCAATCCGGGATTCCTGAATGTACGCCGTCAGCATGGTTCGGAAGAAGGCCTGGCTCATCACCAGTCCGTCCTGACTCAGGACCCGGAAGAGGACCTTGGCAATATCCGTGGCCATGCGGATCAATCCTTCCTCAGGCTTGTCCTTGGCGAGGAGTTGATGCTTATGTTCGTAGTAATCGGTGATCTCCGTCTGGCAGATGCGATTGGTCGAGGTTTTTTGATAGACCTCGCTGAGCATGGATACCTCCAGACCCCAGGTAGGAGAGATGCGGATACCCCGGGCCAGGTTGCTCATGAAGGCGAATTCTCCCGAGAGGGCGTAGCGGAAATTGTCCAGATAGTCGATAAAGGCGTTGTAGCCGAGGATCCTCTTCATCGTTCTGATGAGCGGGGTGTAGAAGAGTCTCGTGACGCGGCCGAAGAGGCGGTCCGTCACCCGGGCGTAATATCCCTTGCTGAACTCGAAATCAAGGGCGGGGTGGACAACGGGATAGATGAGCCGGGCCACCATCGCCCGTTGATAGTTGACGATGTCGCAATCATGGAGGGCAATGGCATAGACGTCCCGGTCCGCAAGGATATAACCCATACTCATCCATACGGAACGACCTTTCCCGGGCCGGTTCAATTCAAAATCCGCCGCCATCAGCTCCTTAAGGAGGGCCTGCATCCGGGGGCCGTCGTGCCAGACTATCTTAACCTCCGCAGCGAGGCCGGACATGAATTCCCTGACCTTCCGGAACTGCTCTGCACTCGCCCGGTCCAGGGACAGGACGATGCGGTGGAGGTAGTCCACCCCTTTGAGCTCCTCGATGATCTTCGGCATGGCCGGTCCGTCGAATTCCGTCACCAGGGCCGGAAGGAGCAGCACGATCTTGCGCCGCTCGGATATCTTTTTCAGGACACGCTCCAGATCCTCCACGGGGCGGTTCCTTAACTGCTGCAGGGTCGTAACAATCCCGTTCTGACAGAAATCGGCCATATCATTCTCCTTTCCTTTTCCAGATGGATATCAGATACTCCTTCATCCTTTCAAAGGCCTGGGCCTGTTCCTCAAAATGCCGTTCCGCTTCAGTTGCATTTTTATCCTTGAGCTCATTGACCATGGAGGCGACGCGGGCATAGTACAGGGGAATCATCGTATCGAGGATCTTGAACCGTTGGCGGGGGGTCTTCTGAAAGACGCCGGCATACTGATAGACGATACGGACCCACGTTTCGATGGGGAGGAGAAAATCTCCATTGATGCTGTTCCTTGCCAGACTTCTGATGACCCTCAGATCTTTTCCGGCGAGAATATTCTTCCAGACGCCGCTGAAGTTTTTCGCCCCGACCTGGAAGTATTCGATGAGACTATCCTGGTTGATTTCAAAAGGCTCTGCCTCTTGACCGACGACCTCCCCCCGGGAAGGCACTTCCCGTGACCCCTTTATTTCCAGCCAATAGTCCTGATAGCTTCCCATCAACTGGAATATGGTGCCGACGACCTGACGGAACATGGGTCCCAGGTCGGCGGCGGGGTCTTTTTCTCCATGGATCTTGGCGCCGAGCTTGGCCTGGCAGATTCGGAACCCACCTACCATGGCCGAGGTGGTCATCCAGATGTCGATGCCGAATTTGGCCACATCCGTTTCCCAAACGTCCTGATCGAGGTAATGCTTGACCAGGGCCGGTGAAATGCCGAAGTCGCCGCCGATGGGCTGGCGGATTTTCTGACCGTAGAGGGCCCTCGTCAGGTTATAGGCGATGGTGTTGGTGATGGTGCCGTCGAGTTTATAGCGGTTATAGTCCGGGGCGACAAAATCGTATCCTTCCATGACAGGCGCAAGGACATTCCGGACCCACTCCGGGTTGATGGAGATAAGATCGGAATCGAAAACCGCCACCGCCCGCGCCTTGAGAAAATTTGCGATCTCGAAAACGGCCCGCAGACCTGATCCCTTGCCCGGAATGCCTCGGTAGATGGTGACGATGCTCTCGATATTGTAGGATTGAGGATCGATGGAACGGGCCATGTCCCGCGTATCGTCCGTGCTGCCCCCGTCGGAAACGACAATCAGACACTTGCGGTCTGGATAATAGGACTCGATTCCTTTTATGATCGTCTTGAGGACGTGAATGATGGGACGCCCGCTTTGATAGGATGGAATCCCGATGACGATATCGGCAGTGCGGAGTTGCTCGATCTTCTCGCGCACGTAGGGTCTCAAAGCTGTGGAAAATCTTGTTACTGCAATCATGGTTCCTTAGCCTCCTTGAATCAGCAATATGGTGATATCCATTACGTTTGTCCCCGTGGGGCCCGTGACGATCAGATCCCCCGTCTGTCGGAAGAGGCGGTGGGAATCGTTGCGGTTCAAATAGTCGTCTATACTCAGGTCTAACTCGACCAGGCGTCGGTAGCTGTGGCTATCGACGATTGCGCCGGCGGCGTCCGAGTTGCCATCGATGCCGTCCGTACCGGCGCTGAGAAAGACAAGACCCTGCCGGTTTCCGATCTCCTTCAGGGCCGCCAGGCACATCTCCTGATTTCTGCCCCCTTTCCCCCCTCCCCGGACCGTCACCGTCGTTTCCCCGCCGAAAAGGAGGCAGACAGGGGGACGGAAGGGATTTGCCGTCGTCTGAATCTCCTCGCCGATGGCAATGACGGCCTTGGCTGCCTCCCGGGCTTCCCCCCGGAGGCGCGAGGTCACGATGTGAGCCGTCATTCCCATCGCCTCCGCCTTTTCCTTCGCCCGGAACAGACTCCCGAGGTTGCTGCCGATGATCACATGCTCGATGTTGGACGGCGGGGACTTGGGCGTCTCCCCGATCTCGCCGGCCAGCCCCCGCTCGATGAGGGTGCGGACATTTACTGGCGTCTTATCCCAAATACCATACCGGGAGAGGATGGTGTAGACGTCTTGGAAGGTGGCGGGATCGTAGTACAGGGGTGCGGAACCGATGGTTTCCAGCTCGTCCCCGATAACGTCGGAAACGACAAGGACAACCCCCCTCGCCTTGGTAAATCCCGCTAATCTTCCTCCCTTCACGAGAGAGAGGTGCTTGCGAACGACGTTTATCTCGTCGATGCGCAAACCTTCATTGATCAACAGTTGCGACATGGCCTGGAGGTCGCCGAGGGTCAGGGGCGGGATCGGTCTTTCCATGAGAGAAGAACTGCCTCCCGAGAGGAGATAAATAAAGAAGTCGTCATCGGCCAGTCTGGACAGGTGCCCCATCATTTTTTCGGCGCCTTGACGGCTTCGCTCGTCGGGAACGGGGTGGGCGCCGATCCATACCTCGGTCTTTTTCAGAAGGCCTTCATCATAATTGGCAATGACCATGCCGCCGGCGACGGCATCGCCGAGGATCTTTTCCACGGCCATGGCCGCCCGCACCGACGCCTTGCCGCTGCCGAAGACATATACGCCGCGACCTTTCCCCAATAGATGTCTCTTCCCCATGATCGTGACGGCATCCCCGTCCCCGGCCAGGACTTGAGGGAGAACACGGTCCGGCATGGCCGCATGGACAGCCGCGGTGAAGAGATCAAGAATTGCTTTCCTTGAGTCCATTAATAATCCTTTGCATGACATCGTTCCATCCCTTTGCCCCCGGGGCATCGGCTCTGACGAGGCCCGGCAGCGATATATCGGCATAGCTCCCGTCGGGGTACGGGATCAGCACGGGAATAGAAACTTCCGCCAGCAGCGGCCGGTCGTTGTCACTGTCGCCGATTCCTATGGAGAGCAGGTTTCCCTCCCCGTGACGGCGGTATGTTTCGAGGACCAGCCGCACCGCCGCCCCCTTGTCCTGGCGCCGGTCCATGAGATGGTAAAAGCGCCCGCCGCTCGTTATTTTCATGCCGTGACTTTCCGCCAATTCGGCGATGTCTTCGATTTCCTGATCCGCAGTCAAGATGAACGGTTCGCTGAACTCCCGCTCTTTTGCCGCTGCGGCTCCGGTGAGGGAAAGACCGGTACGGTCGGCGATTTCCCCAAGGGACATATCTCCCAAACCACGGACAGGAAATCGTTTCTTGAGGACATGAAAAAAATCGCGGATCTCCTTGTAGGCAATTCCCAATTCAATAACGGCATAGCCTTCGTTGCGGCGGCTTCCGGGAAGCTCGCCGGCGTCATGTTGCGGGAAAAAAACGCCGCCGCCGTTCTCGACAATGAAAGGGGCCGTTAGCCCCATTTCTTTGCGGATGGCCTCCACTTCCCGGCGGGTCTTGCTCGTCGTTATGACCAGGGGAATGCCGGCGGTTTTGATCATCTGCAAAGCGGGGCGTGCGTCGGCATAGGAATAGTCGGCATGATCGAGGAGGCTTCCGTCCAAATCGCTGAAGATGATTATGTGCATATTATGGCCCCTCTTCATGATTCAGTTTGCCCTACCCGGGGCGGAAATGGAGATGGCGGTGATTTTCCGGGACATCTCAATGTTCATGAGGAGTCCGGGACAGCCACAAAAAGGGATAGATGATTTTCGGTCCGACGCCTGGGAGGTGCGAATGGGAGGCGCCTTGGGCACGGGATATTCACCGCCGGAACTTTTATTCGCCGGCACGAAATTAGGCAACGGTGGGCGGTTTAGAAAGTATTGACGGCGGTAACGGTAAATTTATATAGAGTCTTCGCGCAGTTGCTATGCCGGGTGCCATTCCCCGAATATTTATTGATTATTTACTCAGGGTAAATATAAACGAGAGTTATACTAAAGTCAACGATTTTATTGAAAAATAGTCCGAAATAGTTGTCTTTCCAGGTTGTTGCTTTGGGGACAGGCCTTGCGGCAAGGGGTGTTTTCCCTATCGGCAGGAACGGTAAGGCAGCGCCGCCGTGTTTGTCTTCACCTGCCGGGACCTGGTTGCGGCAAGCAAGGATCACGGGGCGTCTGGAGCTGAAAAACAGTTGAATTTGTCCGAAGAAATATTTTATGGCTGCGCAATTATTCTCTAAAGACGGGACATGATGAAGTTTAAATTGTTGGCCGGATACCTGCAGAATCTTCCCGATAATATTCGTTCCATTTTTCTGATTGCGGTTTACGGCGCCTCGGCGGGCCTGACCGCCGTCGCCTTTCTGCTGCTGACCAATTTTGTTTTTGATCACACCTTTATTGCCCTTGCCAAACGTTCCTTGCCCGAATTCTTGATTTGGAGTTTCGTCATCATTATTTCTTCTTCCCTATTGGTAGGGCTTCTCCTAAACTTTCTCAGTAAGGAAGCTAACGGAAGCGGCGTACCGCAGTTAAAGGGGGCTTATTGGAACGATCTCGGTTTTGTGAAGTGGCGCCCCGTTTGGGTGAAATTTATTGCCGGGGTGCTGAGTATCGGCGGCGGGGCGAGTCTGGGCAGGGAAGGCCCTACTATTTATATCGCCGGCGGAACGGCTTCCAATATCGCCGGCATGCTGGGAATACCGAAGCAGTCTCGCCGCCATGCAACCGCTCTCGGCGCGGCGGCCGGTTTGGCGGCGGCATTTAATACCCCGCTGGCGGCGATTACCTTTGTCCTTGAAGAGCTCATCGGCGACATGAACAGCCGCTTCCTCGGCGGCGTAGTTTTATCTTCCGTCGTCGGCGCCTTTGTCGTTTATGCAATTATCGGCAAGCAGCCGGCTTTTGATCTTCCCGAAGTGGACGCGCTGTCGTGGTGGGTATACCTGATTGTGCCTTTGGTGGCCGCATTCGCCGCCTGGTTGGGGATGATTTTTCAGCGTGAAACCATTCGTTGGAGAAGCAGGGTCAAACAAAACCAGCAAGTGCCGTTTTGGGTCAAACCGGCCATTGGAGGTTTCATAACATGGATGATCGGAGCGGCCGTTTATTATGCCACAGGGAAAATCGGTGTTTTCGGACTGGGTTATCACGATCTTTCCAGCGCCCTGAATGTTTCCATCGAATGGAAAGTGGCGGCGCTCCTCGTTGTTGCCAAACTGGCGGCGACTATCGCCTGTTATGGCTGGGAGGGATGCGGCGGAATATTTGCGCCATCGCTTTTTATCGGCGGGATGTCGGGATTGTTTATCGGCGGTCTCGCCGGCCAATGGATGCCGGTCACTCATTCCGATGGCGTCATTCTGGCTGCCGTAGGCATGAGTTCTTGCTTCGGGGCCCTGGTGCGGGCGCCGATGACTTCTCTCTTGATGGTGTTTGAGATGACCCATCAATTCTCCATGGTCCCGGCGTTGATGATCGGTGTCATTGTCAGCCAGGTCGTCGCCCGCTATCGGGCGAAGCACAACTTCTACGATACCCTGCTTCTTCAGGATGGACATGAACTGATAAAGATAAAACCGCCGCGCGATTTTGAAAGCTGGCGCAATCTTCAGGTTGAGATGATCGCCAATAAAAAACCCGTTGTTGTCGATGACCCGTCTGAAACTTCATTAATAGCTCTTCTGGCCAATTATCCCTACCAGTGTTTTCCTGTCGTAATCGACGGTATTTTAAAGGGTGTTGTCACCCGGGGGGAAATTGCGGCATCTCTACAACAAAAAAGGGAATTCGTCGTCGAACCGGTAATGGTGTGCCGTAATGAAGAAACGCTGCGCAATATGGAAAGTAAATTTATTCAATCCCCGACAGGCATGGTTGTTGTTGTGAATAACGATAATACCTCCATAATCGGCTTGATTACCTTGCATGATCTTTTGCGGGCCCAGGCGGCAATTGTGGAATGATTAATCTTCGCGGCATCACGACGCTTCTGAACGGAATTATGGATGGGTTTCTTTCCATCTATCGAGGACATTTTGATCCATCTGGATGGTCCGGATGGGGAAGGGGATCTGGATGCCCTCCTGTTCATAACGGCGACGCAGACGTTTGATGAATTCGTGCTTGATCAAAAACTGATCTACAAACCGGCTTCCCCTAAGTATGACAGAGAAATTTATACTCGAATCTCCGAAGGTGTGATAGCGGATGTAGGGTTCGAATTCACAAACGGCGCCCGCCACTTCCTTCATCACCATCTTGGCTTCCTCCCTGGTCACCCGTTCCACCTTTTCAAGGTCGCTGTCATAGCTGACGCCTACCTGTACCGGAACGGACAATTCGCTTTCCGGCAGATCGAAATTGGTAACGATGGCCTGAGCAAGCAGGGAATTGGGAACGATGGTTATGGTATTGGCGAGGGCCCTGATATTGGTGCAGCGCCAGGTGATATCCATGACGAAACCTTCCTCGCCGGAGGAGAGCTTGATGTAGTCGCCCGGTTTGATCTGCTTTGAGGCGATGATCTGAAGGCCGGCAAACAGGTTGGCCAGGGTATCCTTAAGGGCCAGGGCGACGGCCAGGCCTCCCACGCCCAGGGCGGTCAGAATGGGGGCGATGGAAATATTGAGATACTGAAGAATAGTCAAGAAGCCGATGATGAAGATAAGGGACTTGGCCACATTGGCAAAGATGGAGGTCGCGAGAAAGCCGCTGCTGACCCGCTGGCTGTACATCTTTGCAAGGCCGGAAGCAATCCTGGCCAGGACGAATGTTCCCAGGAAGATCAAGACAACGGTAACGATCTTTTCGATTATGGCAAAATGGGTCGGTGCCCCCGGGAAAGATCTGGCGGCGAGAATAAAACCTACCAGGGAAAAGAAGATAAAAAACGAATGCTTGAGGGAAGCAAGGATGATTTCGTCGCCTTCCCAAGCGGTCTTGCGGGCGGCCTTGCTGAGTTTCCGCAGGACTATTTTTTCGCTGATAACTCCTGAGGATAAGCCGATGGCGATCCATAGGCCGGGGATAATCAGCTCCCTTAAATTATCCATATTGAAAGGCTGCACTTTTCCTTTCGCGCCTCCCTCCGGCTAACCATCACGCCCGGCGCGGTCGTGGGGGTGTCCATGGGTGCGATTGACTTTACAGAATGGCAGGTTTGTTGTCAAGAAACCCTTTCCGGGTCTGCCCGGTCAGGGATGGCCTTATCCCCTTAAGGCGCGTCGAAGGCGATTTCATGATGGACCTTCTACAAGACGAGATGGATGAGGGTCGGAATGAATACGTTCGATTTCTATGGAGCCGTCCGTATCGTCCGTGGGTCCAGGATAAACATGGCGATTCAGCTTGACAAACGTATGGTTATGATTAAGTTCAGCCGGACAGATGAGAATATCACGATTCTCCCCGATCGTTAATCGCGTGTCGACATAATAGACAGGGAGAGGAATAGAACGTATTTTCGTTTACTTCATGAAACCCTCATGACGGCATGCCGTCACAAATCAGGATGAAAATGCTGGGACGCAGACCTCCGTGCCCGCAGCGGCCCCGTTATTAATAAACTGTTGCAGATCAATAACATGTTTGCGCATTTGCAAGTGAAAAAAGACCGGACTTTTGAGCCCTTCATCCCGACCGCCGGCGGGGATGACGCGGTAAAACAAATTTTCACGCTCACCGGTAGTACGCTGATAAAGGCTATTCTGGATCAAGATGCCCCGGATGTTTTTGTCCGGAATCTCCCCGAAGGGGACTTCTACTGGCTGATGAAACAGATAGGCAAGGAGGATTGCCTCCCCCTATTGCAACTGGCCACGTTGGATCAGTGGAAATATATCCTCGATCTGGAATGCTGGAAAAAAGACCGGATTGCGATGGACCAAGTTCTGGAATGGTTGGAACGCCTGGGCACGGCCGATGCGGAACGCTTTTCATCCTGGCTTCTGGGTGAGGAAAATGTCCTCCTCTCGTTGCTCCTGATTCGGACCACCGAGGTGATCTTCAAGGAAGATACGGAAACGGAGGCCCTGCCGGAAGATTATTTTACCTTGGACGGCTACTTCTTCATCCGCCCGCTTCAGGAGTCGCGCCGCGGGCAAATCGAGAGGCTGTTGACGATCTTGGCCGGCAGCGACAGCGAAATGTACCACCGGCTCCTCTTTCACCTCGCCGCCGTCCTTCCCGCCGAGGCGGAGGAGGAACTCTACCGTCTGCGAAACGTGCGACTCGCCGAACATGGTTTTCTGCCTTACGAAGAAGCCGTGGCGATCTATGCCCCCCTGGATCCGGAAACGCTCACCGCAACCACACCGCCCCTTACCCCGGGACGTCTTGCAGTCCCGGATGCGAAAGCCCTGATTCCCCTTTCTCCCCTTGTCCGTGCCGGTGAGGCAAGCCTTTTTTTCAAGGCCCTTTCTTCAATAGATGACCGCCTGCTCCAGGACCGTATACGCCTGGAGTTTGCCGGCGTCGGCAACTGCATCATCGCCGCCGCGGCCACTGATGATATGCCGGATACCGAGTTGCTGACCGCTTCGTGCCGTCGCGCCGCGGGCTATCTGAATATCGCCCTGGAGAGCCGGTGTGGAAAAGACGACCGGGCGGCGGCCTCAGTATTAAAGAATCATTCCCTGTCGACGATCTTTCGAGTCGGATACGGCCATGCGGTCAATCTGCAACGGGAAGCCAAGCGGTGGCTGGCCGCGAGCTGGTTTGTTCGGCAGGGGCGGGAATACGATTTCTGGGGCTCCCCTTGGGGTGAGACGCTGGCCGGGCTTTGCCATGTCCGGCCCCTCTTTTTTGCCGGTGCCGATGCCAGGGAGCCCTATCGTGATTTCGGGGGTCTCGAAGACCTGGAGCTTGCCCGGCGGGCACTGAAGCAGCTGCAGGCCCTTGATCTCCTTCTGTCTCATCTAAGTCCGGGTACCACGAATGACAAACAGACATTGGCCTTGATAAAAACCTTTCCGCCTCTCCTTTTCAACCGCTGGGCAAGAAAAATTCTGGGGATGGACATATCGCCCGCCCCCCTGACCCCTGGGGAGGCAGAAAAGTTTTTCGGCATTTTACGTCGCAATGACCGCCAAGCCCCATATCTTATGAACGGCTTCAGAGAAATATTTATCGAAGATTTCATGAGCGGGGTTTATGAAAACGCCTTGCCGCACCGGGAGCACCTCCGGGAGGCCCTGGAGCTGTCCTGGGAGATGTTCCGCAGGGAATACGAAGCCATACCGTCAGACGGGTTGAAAGGACGCTATTCCCCGTATCTGCTCTTGGTCGGAACACCCGTACCCTAAGGGGAAGGCAATTTGTCGCCAAGGATAACGGGGGAAAGGGGATAGCGGCCTGGTGAATTCTGTCGACTACCTTCTTAAAAGCACCTAATGATGGACTCATTAAATGGCATCAAGGTCATCTGCCCGTCCGCCCATCGCTGCGGAAGGTCAATGTTTCAGCAGCAGCAGGCTCAAGGCCATGAGTACCATCCCCCCTGCCAGCCCCAACAGGCTGTCGTGCCCCTGGCCGTAGGCTCGGCTTGTCGGCAGCAGTTCATCCAGGCTGATATATACCATGACTCCCGCCACCCCACTGAACAGGACGCCCATTATCTGGGCGGGAATACCGCCGTTTTGATCCCCTACAAAAGACAGAATGGCCAGATAGCCGACGGCGGCCCCGGCGGGTTCGGCCAAGCCGCTCAGGAGGGAATATAAAAACGCCTGCCGGCGGTTTCCTGTGGCATAGTAGATGGGTACGGAGACGCTTATCCCTTCGGGTATGTTGTGTAAAGCGATGGCCAGGGCGATGGCGGCACCGAGGGTTGGCTCCTGCAGTGTCGCGAGAAAAGTCGCCATCCCCTCGGGGAAATTGTGGATGCCGATGGCCAGGGCCGTAAAGAGCCCCATCCGCATGAGTTTATGCTCTTGAACCCCGTGATCGTGAAATCCCGCGGCGGATGCTCCGGAGCCGATGGAGGCCAAGGCATCGAAATCGGGCGGCAGCGCGGCGGGATCATGCAGTGGTCTAGTCTCCACCTCCGCATGGGTCTCATGGGGGTTGACGGCGGCCGGCACCAGGTTGTCGATGACACCGATGAAGAACATTCCGCCGAAGAACGAGGCGGTGTTGATCCATTGCGCCCAGGTAGCGCCGTAATATCGGGTAAGGGCGGCAATTCCCTGGGGAAAGATCTCCACGAAGGATACATAGAGCATCACTCCGGCCGAGAAACCGGTGGCCACCGAGAGGAAACGGTAGTTTGTCCTTTTGAAGGTGAAGGCGATGGTACTCCCGATTCCGGTCGCCATTCCGGCAAATAAGGTCAGGGTCATGGCCGGCCAAAATTCGTTCATTGTCCGTTGCCGTCCTTTTTGTAGAAAGAATTTCTTCGCCGGTGGCGACAGCAGATGCCGGGACCGTATGTCGGTCGGCGGCAGAAACTACTTCCGCTCTTTTATCAGGGATTGGCCGGTTTTGCCAGATAAAGGCCGATAAAAATCAACGCTCCCCCCAGGACATGATAGGAAGTGATCCTTTCGCCTAAAAAGACAAAGGAAAGAACGGCGGCGAAGATAGGCAAGAGATAAAGGAAAATCGCCGCCGTACTCGGACCTACCCTGGCGACGCCGATGTTCCAGCATAAATAAGCCAAAATAGAAGGGAAAAGACCCAGAAACAAAAAAACCGGCAGGACTTCCGGCCGGATACTGAAATCGCCGGTTGCGACACTTTCCCAGAGGTAAAAGGGGGCGATGAACAGTAACCCCAGACAGACGGTCATGGTCAAAAGGCTGACAGGATGTAATGACAGCTTGAATTTACGAAGAAATACAGAATATAGGGACCAGCTCGTTACCGATATGACCACCAGCAGGTCCCCGGAATTGAAGATCAAACGGTGGACATTGGTCAGGGAGCCCTGGAATATTATCCAGAGCATACCCATTGTCGAGATGACGACGCCGAGGATTTGATACATCAACGGCTTTTCATGAATGATGAGCCATGCCGTGACGATTGTGATCGCCGGCATGGTAGCCGTGACGATGGACATATTGTTGGCCGTCGTGAAATGGGCGGCGACATAAAGCAGGGAATTGTAAACCGCCACACTGAAGAAGGAGAGGACGGTCAAGGGGAACTTGTTGCTCCTGATCACGTTCAGATCCCTTTTTACGAACCGAATCCCGACGGGGAGGATCAAAACGAGCGCGACTGCCCAGCGCCAGAAGGCGAGGGCCATGGGATTGACTTCCTCGATCACGCCCCGGGCCAGAACGGTATTGGCAGCCCAGCACAACACTGCAAAGGCCAGACCGGCATAGGCCCAAAGTGCATTTTTTTTATCCAACTTCAGCCGTTCATCTTTGGTCATTGGCGGGGACGAGTTCACTCTTGCCTCCAGCAAGAATATTTGACGTCGTTTTTCCTATGAATATTCATGTTTGTCCAACACCCACGAACAATGAAAATGGTTTGGGGGAGACCACTCTCTTGTATTTTCCTACTACAGGCGTCCGTTCGATCTCCATGAAGCCTTTTTCATCTCGGCCCCACCGGGACAACCGCCGCGAACGAACTATTCCTGTCAACGGATGGGGAATACGGCAAAGATGAAGGCGCTCCAGAAGGAATGGGAGACGATCACCAGCGGGAGATCCCGGCGCCAGAGATAGAGCCCGCCCCAGAAGGCGCCGGCCACGAAAGCCGCCATGACCAGCATCAGATTCAGCGAAAAGATGTGGACCCCTCCGTAGATAAGGGTCGCTGCCAGGAAACCCCGGACGGTGCCGAATCGGTCCATGAGTCTTTCCTGCAGGAAACCCCGCCAGAATATCTCCTCGCCGGGGCCGGTGACGAAAAAGAGAAGGAGAAAAATCAGGATCCGTTCCGTCCCGCTGCCCAAGGCATAGATACCCCCTACCTGTCCCTGGGCTCCGGGAACGATGTAAGGTGCCAGGGCGTTACCGAGGAAGAAGATCCCATAGAGAACCGCGGCGGAGGCCATACCGGTCAGAACGGAAGGTAGTCGGAAAGAAAGCTCCGGTTTCTGCCAGCGCAGGGAGTAAAGGCAGATGACGATGACGGAGATGCCGATTTTCAGCCAGAAGTTTCCCCAGGGCAGGCCGAAGGTGAAGGCCCAGCACAGGAAGGCGAGGGCGACCGCGCCGGCAATCAACTGACCACCACGTTTTCCAGGAAGAGGGCGATGAGCAGCAGAATGCCGAAGGCCATGTTGAATTGGGCCACCAGGGCGTCCGCCATGTCGGGGATCTTTGCCCGGAAGGTCTTGATCAGCTTCATCCCCTGTGGGACCGACAGCAGGATCAGCAGTCCCCAGAGGCTGATAAGCCCCGTGGCGATCATGCCCATGACATATAAATACGCCGTCATGATCATGAGGATGAAGAGTTGGTGACTGTTTTTCCTGCCGAGGAGGATGCTGACCGTCTTGACGTCGTGACGGGCGTCATAGGCGGTGTCCCGGAAATTGTTGGCGAACAGGACCAGCGCCACGAGAAGCCCGAAGGGCACGGATACGTAGAGGGCTTTCATGGAAAGGACCTGCCGTTGCACGGCATAGGCCCCTTCCACCATCAGGGGCCCCCACATCATGAAGACCGCCAGTTCCCCGAAGGCGCGATATTTGAATTTCACGGGACCCGCCGTGTAGAAGACACAGGTCAGCAACCCGGTAAGGCCGATCCAGATGATGTGATAGGAACGGAAAAACGCCGCGGCGAAACCCACGAGCGCAGTTAGGGCAAGGAGAACGACCCCTTCCAGAAATAACTGGCGGGGGGTGAGCAGACCCGAGATGATCGGGTGGGCACGGTATTTGGCCGTGGGTGAATCCGGCTCATCGACCTGGTAACGGGTGTCGTAATAGTCGTTGATCACATTGGCGGCGGCGTGAAACATGATGATCCCCAGCACCGTCAGGGCATACCAAAGATAGGAAACCGGGCCGTCCGCTGCTGCGAGCAAAGTTCCCACTGTCACGGAGATGACGGACATGGTGAACGACCAGGGACGGGTGGTGACGATGTATCTTTTCAGAAGATTCATGGTTTCAATGTTCCTCCGACGATCGATTTTTGGAGGGCCTTACCCGATAAATCATCTTTTGTCAATCATGGTCGAAGATGTAGCCTATGGAACGCAGGCTTTTGAAATAACGCGGTTCCTGGGGGTTCACCTCGAAGTATTTACGGAACCGGACGATGAAGTTGTCCACCGTCCGGGTGGGCGTGGCGCCGGTGTAGCCCCAGCCCATTTCCAGGAGTTCGCTTCGGGAAAGGGGTTTTCCCCGGTTGGCGATGAAGAGCTTGAGCAGGCGCATTTCCTGCTCCGTCAGCCTGACCTCGCCGGCGCGGCAGTTCACCGTGAAGGTGTCGAAGTGGATGGTGTTGCCCCCGAAGGAATAGGTCGGTCCCAAACCGGGCGGGCCGTTCCTGCCGGCGGTGGTTTCCCGGCTCCATTCCGCCCTGGTCAGCAGGCGATCAACCCGCAGGAGAAATTCATCCAGGTGGAAGGGCTTGGCCAGATAGTCGTCGACCCCGTAGGTCAAACCTTTCACCCGGTATTCCGGCTCGCTCTTGGCGGAAAGGATGAGGATGGGCAGCTTTTCATCTTCGATGCGGATGTGTCTCAGGACGCTCAGGCCATCGATGCCGGGGAGCATGATGTCCAGGACGATGAGCTGCGGCCGCCATTCCCGCCACATCCGCAGTGCCGCCATGCCGTCGCCGGCGATCATGATCTCGTAGCCCCGGAGGGAAAGATTCAACCGCAGCCCTTCGGCGATATGCAGATCGTCCTCGACGATGAGAATCCTTTTCTTAGTCTCTTCCTTCATAAGCACCTGACCAGGCTAAATAGTATAATTCATCGAATATCAAAGGGTTATATTCTCCAAATCCGGCTTCCTTCCCCGTGGTTTGGATACCCGGCCGCTTGCCGGGGGTGGGGGGAGAAATATCGTCTGTTATTACAAACCCCATGCCTCGCCTCCTCGATCTTCCCTTTGAAGGGTGAGGAAGAAAATCACTCTTTGTGACGTCCTCCCTCGCCGGAGATCTTGTGGCGCCTATCCGGCGGGTGCGGGCAGTTTCAGGACAAACGTCGCTCCTTTGCCCGGCCCGGGGCTTTCGGCGCTGATGCGCGCCTTGTGGATCGCGGCGATCTGCTCCACGAGATAAAGACCCAGTCCCGTACCCCGGGCGGTCATGTCGTCGGTGCGCCCGATCTGATAGAACTTGCGGAATATCTTTTTTGTTTCCCCTTTTTCGATCCCCACGCCGTTGTCCTCGAAACGGATGTCGAGACCCTGACGGCGGGGGATAAAGTGGATATCGATCCGCGGTTGTTCGCTTTGATTGTATTTCACGGCATTTGTCAGCAGGTTCATGAGGAGCATCTCGAACAATGGCCGGTTCAGCCAGTATCGGGGCTGCATCTGGGAGGGGTTGTGGATCGTGATTTGGCAATCCCGGAAAAGATCGGCGTTGTCGGCGCAGAAGGATTCGATTGCGGCAACTATGTTCGCCAGTTCCTTTTCTTTCCCATACGTCCGGGTTTCGATCCGGGCGAGATCGAGAATGCGGTTGATGTTGTCCAGGAGGCGGTTCACATCGCCACGCATGTACTCGAGATAGCGGAGTTGATCCTGCCGGGGCAGTTCGTGCTGGGAAAAGGTGTCGAGATAGAGTCGCAGGGACGCCACGGGGGTTTTAAGTTCGTGGGTGAAGCTGTTGATGAAATTGCGCTGCATTCGGTACAGGCGCTGGGTTTTCTCGTTATAGACGAAGATCGTGAACACCCCGACGAGAATGAGACCCACCAGGATGGAAAGCACGAGGATGACCACCCAGGTCTTCATCTCGAAAAACTGGGACGGATCCAGGCGGTATCTCCTGATTATCTCCTGTAATCCAGTACTTACCTCCAGGTACCAATAAATGTAAAGGAAGAGGGAGGCGGCCAGCGCCGCGATGGAAAAGATGAAGATCACGACTGGATGGAAAAACCATTTAACCCGGTTCATAGGCTTGGTGATTAGCTACTCCAGCGGCGGACAACTGTCAATGGCGGATCGTTTTCCTCCGGTTCTGTTAATGTAAAAGTAATGTAAAATCAATAATAAAGACTTTCAATTCCCCCACAACTGTCTTATGAACGAACTGTCAAAAAAACTCTAACAAAGGAGACCCCCCCATGGCTTCCCAGAAAGCCCCGATCCATCCCCTACGCACCGGCGCCCAGGTGCTGCTCACCAGCGTTTTCGGGCCTTACGCCCAGGACGACGAATACGGGAGCCGCCGCAACAATCCCATGGAGCTTTACCACAATCAGGTCACGCGCCTCCAGGGGGGCTTTTCCCTGCGGATGTTTCATCACTCCTTCGGTCTCCTCATGATCCAGGCCAACATCGACGCCCCCTGTACCGTCCTGGATTTCCCGAACCGGGAGGAATTCATCCGACAATTGCAGAGTAACGACTACGATATCATCGGGATCGGTTCGATCCTGACCAATATCGGCAAGGTCCGGGAAATGTGTGCCCTGATCCGTCGCTACTGCCCCGGGGCGACCATCGTCATCGGCGGTCACATCGCCGCTTACGAGGACCTTCCCCGGCTTGTCGACGCCGATCACATCGTCCGGGGCGACGGCATCAGCTGGTTCCGCCGGTTTCTGGGTCAGGACGAGACGGCGCCGATCCGCCATCCCCTGGTCCTTTCCGGTTTCGGGGCCCGGATCATGGGGATCAACCTTCCCCACCGGAAAGGGCATACCGCCGCCATTCTCATCCCCTCTGTCGGTTGCCCCGTGGGCTGTAATTTCTGTTCCACCTCCGCCTTCTTCGGCGGCAAGGGCAATTTCGTCAACTTCTACGAAACGGGGGAAGAGCTGTTCTCCGTCATGTGCCGGTTGGAAGAAGCCCTCTCCGTCCGTTCCTTCTTCGTCCTGGACGAAAACTTCCTGCTCCACCGCCGCCGCGCCCTCCGTCTCCTGGAACTGATGGAGGAACACGGCAAGTCCTGGAGCCTGGACGTCTTCAGCTCCGCCCGGGTGATCGAATCCTATGACATCGGCCAGTTGGTGCGTCTCGGTATCACCTGGGTGTGGATGGGTCTGGAAGGGGAGGAGAGTTCCTACCGGAAACTGCACGGCGTCGACACGCGCCGCCTGGTGAAGAAGCTCCAGTCCCACGGCATCCGGGTTCTGGGCTCTTCAATCATCGGTCTGGAGAACCACCGCCCGGAAGACATGGACCGGATCATCGGCTATGCCGTCAGCCATGATACGGATTTTCACCAGTTCATGCTTTACACACCCAATCCCGGCACCCCCCTCTACCGGAAGCATCTCGCGGAGGGGAATATCCTCTCGGAGCAGGAACTGTCTCTTGCGGACCGGCACGGGCAATACCGGTTCAACTACCGGCATCCCCATATCACGGACGGAGCGGAAGAAGAAATGCTGCTCGGCGCCTTCCGCCGTGATTTCGAGGAGAACGGACCCAGTCTCTACCGTCTTATCCGGACCATGCTCCAGGGCTGGCAGCGTTACGGAAATCACCCCGATCGCGCCATCCGGGAGCGCTATGCCTGGGATACGGCGCCGCTGCGCACCACCTATGCCGGGGCCGTCTGGGCCATGAAGAAATGGTTTCGGGGAAACCCGGCGCCGGCCGCGAAAATGGAGGCCCTGCTTCAGGACCTCTACCGCACCTACGGCCGGTGGACCCGTCTTCTCGCCCCGGTATTCGGCGTTTACGCATTGACGTGTCTCCGAAGGGAGCAGCGGCGACTGGACCGGGGCTGGACATACGAACCGCAATCGCACGTCAAGAAGAACGAGACGGCCCGGGCCCGGAAAAAGGCGGCCCGCTTTCGCATTGAGATCGCCGTGCCGGAGGCCGTCCCGAACACCCCCCGATAAAATTACCCTTCCGCAGTCCCCTCCTCCCGGCCTGCGTGGATTAGTGCGCCCGGTTACGACAGCAGCGGACGGTCGCTCGTACGGGAAGGAATGTTTTCTGTGAGCTACCGTTTACGGGTGGAATCGGCGTCCGACATGTTCTGCCCGGTTGCCGCCGGCGGGCGCCTACCCTTTGGGACAATATGCCCTTGGATACCGCACGGGCCGGACCAACGAAATCATCGGCCGGGATGATGCGGGTTTCCGGGACATCTCAATCCCATTGACCGGCGGCCCGGAGGCGGGCCATCTCCTCCTTGGCCATTTCCCGGAGGACCATGTAATCCGTTTTCGCTACCCGGTTGAGGGGCATTTTCCCCGCCTCCACCACCACCACGTGGGCCGGGCGGGAATAGGCGGCGATGTCCCGGCAGGCGTCCAGGACGTCCGCCGGCGTCACCGGCGCCTGGGGGTCCGTCGCCTCCACGAAGGTCATGATCGCCTCGGACCAGATCGCGTGTTCCACCCCCACGCAGGCCACCATGCCGACGCGGCCCCGGAGCTTGCCGGCGATGTGGTTCTCCACGTCTTCCGGGAACACCTGGAAACCCTTGGGTTTGATTACCAGTTTTGAACGTCCGGAAAAATGGAGCCCCTGCTCGTCGTAATAGCCCAGATCGCCGGTGTAGCAGATACCGTCTCGGGAAATGGTCCGGGCGGTGTTCTCCGGGTCGGCCAGATAGCCCAGAAAGATCTGGGGGCCGGAGAAACAGATCTCGCCTACCTCGCCCCCGGCCTTTTCCCGTCCCGCCGTCCCGTCGCTCTGCATGGGTTCCCGGATGGTGAGGGGGCATAGGGGCATATCGTAGCCGATCCCCCGGACGAGATCGTCCACCGTGGCCTCCAGATCGGTGTAGGTGCAGAAGCCGGCCGTTTCCGTGAGGCCCAGACCGGTGCCGATCCGGGGGGCCATCCGGGACATCTTTTCGAGGAATTCCCGGGAAACGGCCTGGCCGCCGTAAATGGCGAACCGCAGGCTGGAAAGGTCGAAGCGATCATAATCGGGGAGGCGCCATTCCATGTTGAAGAGGGCGGGGATCTGTCCCAGGGTGGTGATCTTGTGCTCCTGGATGGCCTCCAGGCTCTTTTGGGGATCGAAGATGTGGAGGATCACCGCCACCCCGCCGCCGAAGATCGTGGTGGCCAACTGCTCCGTGACGCAACCCACATGGGAGGGTGGCAGGTTGATGAGCATCCGGTCGCCGTCCGACATTTCAAAGCCCACGGCGAGACCGATATTCTGCACGAGGATGTTTTCGTGGCACAGCAAGGCCGGTTTGGAAGAACCGGTGGAGCCGGTGGTGAAGATGATCAGGCAGGCATCCCGCTTGTCCACCCGGCGGCGGGCCTTCTTTACCGCCCCGGTCAGGAGATTGAGAACATAGACCTTCTTGATGTCCTTTGTAAAATCGGTGATGCCCACGGCACCGTCCATGATCAGGTCCTTTTCCTTCTGGAACTGAACCCAGTGGCGGACGTAGGGCGCCGCCTTCATCACCTCGGCGATCAGGGGGCGGAAATCAGCCACGGGGGTCTTGCCGAGGAAGAAATAGGCCCGGGGTTTCATCTTTTCGAAGCAGTAAAGGATCTCTTTGCTCTTCAGGCGCAGATCCAGGGGGGCGACGATGACGCCGATACGGTAGCAGGCATACATCAGATAGACGTGCTCCTTCAAAAGGGGCAGGGAGGTGGCGACGATATCCCCCTTCTTCAGGCCGACGGAGAGGAGTTTGGCGGCGAAGGCGTTGATGGCCTGATTGAATTGTTTCCAGGTTACTTTCTCCCCGGTGTTGTGCTCGATAATGGCGATGTGGCCGGGTTTCTCCCGGGCGTATTTTTCCGGATAATCGGCCTGATTGGCCAGCAGTTCCCCGTACATCCGTCGGCAGCGGTTTCTCTTTTCCTCATTCATCTTCAACCTCCCTAAATCTATGGATATTGCGCTGTTGGCCGGAGATTTGCCGTTTTTTATCCTTTACCCTCAGGATGATGCGCTCCTCGATGGGAATCGGATAGTGCGGCACCTGGGTGGCGTATTTCCCAAGAAAATCAAAACAGTAATTGAATCGCTTGTTATCGTGGGCAAACCAGGCCTTAAGGCCCGAGGGGGACAACGGCAGTGAAAAGCCGTTTTTGTTATTGACGCCGGCAGCTGACTTGCCTATAAATCCATTTAACAAATAAAAAAAGGGGGGTGGGTTAAGTGAAGTCGACTGAAGAGGATAACCCGGCAGCATATCTACAGCCCACATATTTTATCGACAGTGATTCTCCCGTAGTCGCCGCCTATGCCCGGCAGGCCGTCGAAAGCGCCCGAACGGAAAGGGAAAAGGCCATCCGGCTTTACAATGCCGTCCGGGACGGCATCCAGTACGATCCCTACCGCATCGACTTCAACCGCCACGACTTCAGGGCCTCTACCATCATCGGCAAGGGCTACGGCTATTGCGTGGCCAAGGCCATTGTCCTGGCCGCCGCAGGTCGGGCGGCGGGCATTCCCAGCCGCCTCCGCTTTGCCGACGTCCGCAATCACCTCACAACCGAACGGTTGAAAAAGCTCATGAAAACCGACCTGTTCATTTATCACGGCTACACGGAGTTCCTTCTGGACAGCCGATGGCTCAAGGTCACCCCCACCTTCAACAGCTCGCTTTGTGAACGCTTCCGGGTCAAGCCCCTGGATTTCGACGGGGAGCATGACGCGATTTTTCATCCTTACGATATGGAAGGTCGGCGGCATATGGAATATGTGACGGATCATGGATCCTTCGTCGATGTGCCCTACGAGAAGATCATCGAGATGTTCAAAACCCATTACGGGGTTTATTTTCAGAAGGACCGGCCGGTTGCCGCCGGTGCTTTCGAGCGGGAAGCGGCAACCGGCCGGCGGTGAGTTATTTCCATTCGATGGTGTGGGTTTTCAGTAGAAAATCCTTGAATTCTTCTTTAGTCGTTTCCCGGATATCGGCGATGTGAACCGTAATCGCCCGGTTGCAAAAGGCAAAACCATCGGCGACGGCCTCAGGTTCGTCATCTTCGTCGCAGAAATGCTTTATGAAATCCTGCGCCACCTTTCTGGCCTCCTTGATGTTGTCCGCCGTCACGAGATAATGGTGACGGCGGATCTCCTCATCTTCCTTCTCCGTGATCTTAACCCAATAGTCGGTCATCTTCCCTCCCTTATGTTCTCCTTCCCGGTTTCCGCCCGTTCCCGATAATCATTGAGAACCTGTTCCCCGAGGACCATGAAATATTCGTAATTGTTACAAGCAGCCTGGAATTGTCTGGTGGTGATCAGATTACCGTGTTCCCGTTAAAACCTTTCCACCAGGCCTTCAAAGTTCCTTTCCCGCTCCGGATAGTCGGCGGGCGGACTGCCCGGCAACCGGTCGTGAAAATACAGGGCTTTACATTTTATATCCAAAACGGCGTTGATTCGCTCCATAAGATCTTCCATTATTTTGTTCTGTTTAGCAAAAAACGTCCCATAAGGCAAACATGAAAAAAGCTGCCTTTGACCGTCTCTGGGCCGGGACCTTGTCCCGCATCATTGCCATGTTCTCAAGACTTTAATCTTGACGCCGGAGTCTTGTCTCACCTATACTCCCGTTGCCCGACTGCCGGCGGCGGTGGTTCCGGCGACAGCGGGGGCAGGCCGAAAAATTCGTTTTGTCGGATAGGAGAAAAAATTATGGGTAAAAAGGTGCTGGTGATTTTGGGCAGTCCGCGCCGGAAGGGCAACAGCGCCATCCTGGCGGAACAGATCGGCAAAGGGGCGAAATCCGCCCGGGCGGAGGTGGAAACCATCTATCTCCAGGAAAAAAACATCGCGCCCTGTAAGGCCTGCTTTAGCTGCCAGAAAAAGAAAAGCAAGGGTTGCGCCATCGCCGACGACATGCAGGAAATATATCCGAAGCTGATCGCCGCCGACGCCTGGGTCATTGCCAGCCCGGTCTACTGGTTCACCATGTCCGCCCAGACCAAGATCTTTATGGACCGGTGCTTCGCTCTGCCTGCCTACCAGAGCGATTGCTTCCAGGGCAAGCGGATCGCCGTGGCCATGACCTACGGCGGCGAGGATCCCTTCGACTCCGGCTGTGTCAATGCGTTGCGTACCTTTCAGGACGCCTATGGCTATGTGGAGGCCAAGCTTGTCGGCATGGTCTATGGTAGCGCCATGGACGCCGGCCTGATCAAGAAGAACGAAAAGGTCATGCAGGAGGCAAGGGAGTTAGGGAAGAAACTGGTGTCTGAATAACCGATTTTGTTAAGGAGTTAGTAATGAAAAAAATCTTCATGCTATTGTCTGTGTTCCTGTTCCTGATGCCAAACCCTGCCTTTGCCGATTCATGCCGGTCGCTCGTTATCACCGGTCATCCAACATATCGTCCGATTGCCTGGGAAGCGAAGGGAAAGATCGTCGGGGCGGCTCCGGAGCTCGTGACCGCCATAGCCAAGGAATTGGGTGTAAAAACGGTGATATCCAAAAGTTTCGGTACCTGGGCCAAGGCACAGGAAGCGGCCGGGAAGGGCGAAGCGGACATTATCTTCGGTATTTATAAGAATGATGAGCGGATGGGTTACCTGAACTATATGGAAACGCCATTCATGCGCGATCCCGTCGTAATTGCCGTCAGAAAAGGGGAAGCCTTCCCTTTCGAGAAGTGGGACGATCTAAAGGGTAAAAAAGGGGTTACGAACGAAGGTGAAAGCTACGGTAACGAATTCGATGACTTCATGAACAAAAATCTCGTCGTGGAACGGGTCAGGGGAATAGACAGGGCGTTTCAGGAACTGATGGATAAGAAGGCCGATTACATGATTGTCGGCAAATATCCCGGCTACAATGAGCTGAAAAAGCTTCGCGCAAGTTCTAAGGTGGAATTCCTTCAGAAAGAGCTCAGTTCATTTGATATGTATATCGCTTTTGCCAAGAAGTCGAAATGCTACGATGCCCTGAAGGAAGGATTCTCCCTAAAACTCAAGGAATATAAAGAGCAGGGGAAAGTGCGACAGTTGCTGGAAAAAGCCGCAAAGAAGAAATGAACGGCAGGACGTCTTGAGAATCGCCCGGAGCGCGACGGGATTTGGATCAATTTATCAATTCCGCGGAGATAATTGCCAATCTCGATGCCCATACCTTCATCACCGGCCATGAGGCCGGCATTGTTGACCGGGCAACCTTCAGGCAGGAACTGAAGAAATTCGTCGAGATCATTGAGCAGCGGTAGGAACGGATTATAAATGCCATCAAGGTTCCGCGTTCCCTGCTGGAACTCTTTGATATAGGGTTGATTTACGGGAGGAAATTTCTGGCCGATGATTGGGTCCGGGCTTGGGATGTCCTGGCGGTTAAGAAACACCTGGAGCGTCTTTCCGCCCGGGGATTGATTAGTGACGCGCTGCGCGCGTCGCTAACATGGTCGTTCGAGCTCCGGCACAGCACCTGCAATGAAAGCCTTCGGCTTTCAGCAGGCGCGTGCCCGCGCTCAACTCGGCATTGTTCATCGCGACGGAAGATATTGCCGGGAAGATGCCTCATAGATTGAATATTGCCGGTTTACAATAAAGCGACGTCATTAAAGTCCCCTGTTTCTGTGAAGTGCTCTTACAATTTTATCTCTTGACAAGATTCCCTCGATGCATATATTGCCATCCATAAATATGATCCGCGCCGACGGCCAAGATTTGATTTCAGGATAAAGGGGAATATCGGGTATTTATTTGAGAATACTTGAGAATCCTGGCGGCGGTAAGAAGGGAAAGGAGATTTTTTTATGATTGAATCGTTGATCGTTGCCGGATTGCTGGCCATTAAGGATTATGTGGCCACCCATGTCCTGACCTGCCTGGTTCCGGCATTCCTCCTGGCCGGGGCGATGGTGGCCTTCATCAACCAGCAGGCCATCCTCACTGTTCTGGGGGAAAAGGCCAACAAGGCCAAGGCCTTCTCGTTGGCAAGCTTCGCCAGTTTCTTTGTCGCCGCCTGCTCCTGCACGGTGATCCCCGTCTCCAGCGGCCTGTATTACAGCGGCGCCGCCGTGGGCGTGGCCTTTATCGTCCTCTGGGTCGCCCCCTCGGCCAATATCCTCTCCCTGATCTATACGGGAAACATCCTCGGATATGACATCGTCCTTTACCGGGTAATCGCCGCCCTCCTCATGGCCTTCATTGTCGGCTGGATCATGACGTTCTTCTTCGGCAAGGAGAAGCGGGAAACAGTCGGCGCCTATCAGAGCGGCGGGGAGCAGGAGGGCATTGTGAAACGCCCCCACCTGATCCTGATGCTCCTCATCCTCGTTTCCCTGCTGCTCCCCAATTACATCGGCCAAACAGGACCATTTTGGGAAAAGGTGGTAATCTGGGGAATCGCCACCGTGGTCCTGGCCGTTTATGCGTGGAAGGCCCTCGGCAAAGACGAGATCGCCGGTTGGCTCCGGGAGAGTTGGTGGTTCGTCAAGATCATCTTTCCCCTCCTGATCCTCGGAGTCTTTCTCGTCGGCGTCATCGGCAAGCTCCTCCCCGAAGAATGGATCCGGAGCTGGTTGGGCGGCAACGGCCTGACGGCGTCGTTTCTCGCGACGATGATCGGGGCAGTCAGTTATTTTGCCACCATGACGGAGGCCCCCTTCGTCGATACCCTGATGAAGCTCGGGATGGGGAAGGGGCCCGCCCTGACCCTCCTTCTTACCGGTCCTGGTTTGAGCCTGCCCAACTGGATCGCCATCGGCCGCGTCTTCGGCGTCAAGAAGGCGATAGTTTATGTTATTTCAATAGTTATCCTGGGAACTCTGGTCGGCTGGTTCTTCGGCAATTTTATCATGTAGGAAAAACGGCAGGAAATGACGGGTGGTGAAAAGGAGAATTTGAGGTGGTAGGTAGGCTCAATCATGGCTGATATCAAACAAATCCGGGTCAACGGCAACCTGGTGGGCATAGTGGGTCTCCAGAAAATCATGGAGGGCATGGCCGCCGACTTTGCCGATCGTTCCGACGAAGAAATCGGCAAGGAGATCTTGAGGCAGACAGCGCAATATAACTATATACCCCGCCGCGCCGAAAAGGCTTACGCCGACGCTCTCATCAAGGAATTCAGGAGATTTCTCGGTCAGGAGGTCGCGGAGGAACCGCCTTCAGGTCTACAGATTATTGTCCTGGGACCGGGCTGCGCCCGTTGCACTCAGTTGGAAAGTGACGTCCGGGAGGCCCTGGCGGAATTGCAGCTTCCCGGCGAAATGATCCATGTGGACGATCTGAGATCGATTGCCCGCTACGGGGTTATGGGAACGCCGGCCCTGATCGTCAATGGCAAGGTCGTCTCGGCAGGAACTACGCCGACGCGGCAAAAGATAAAAGAGTGGCTTCAGGCGGCGGAAACCTCTATGACAACAGCGAATAGCGCTTTGTGATCGGTGGTTTTGCCGCAGAAAAGATATCCAGTGATCTTTCAGGAGGTAGAACAATGAAGATTGTAGTTGCCGGTCCGGGATGCGGCAGATGTCATGCCACGGAAAAGAACGTCAAAGAAGCATGTAAGGAGTTGGGAATTGAAGCGGATATCTCCCACGAGTTCGATGTGAAAAGATTTAGGGATCTCGGAGTCAGGGTGACACCGGCGGTGATTATCGACGGCGTGATTGTGGTTTCCGGGAAAATTCCCTCTGTTGACGAACTGAAAAAGATTATTAATGTGGAAGTATAAGGTGCGGAAGACCATCAAGGCATAACAGAGTAAAAGGAGAAGAAGGAAATACCTATGGATATCAAAGTATTGGGACCCGGTTGCGCCAGGTGTGTCGCCGTGGATAAGCTGGTTAAGGAGGCGCTGGAGGAGTTGAAGATGGAAGCGACCATCGAAAAGGTCAAGGACATCAAAGAATTTGCCAAATATGGCGTCTTTTCAACACCGGCACTGGTTATTGACAACCAGGTAAAATGCGCGGGAAAGATTCCAACAAAAAACGAAATTATCTCCTGGTTGAAGAAATAACCTTTTGTCATCTTTAGGCTTTTCCTGCTGAGTATCTTTGCAGGAAATGCAGCTCTGGAAAAAAGACTTGACAATGATATTTTTGTCCTTAATATATTCACAATCATGAACATATGAATATATGATATGGATTTGTACATTGAGCAATTCAAGGCCTTGGGTGATAAGACGCGGCTCGCTATTCTGTGGCTCCTGAATTCAGTCCCCGGTGATCTTTGCGTATGTGAGATAACCGACGCCATCGGAGAGAGCCACTGCAACGTTTCCAGGCATCTGAAAATCCTCAAGGAGGCCAAGCTGGTCAAGGAAAAGAAAGAGGGCCGGTGGGTTTACTTTGGTCTGATGAAACCTCAGGAGCGCATTCAGGAGTGTCTTCTGCAAGCCATGGAGACGATACCCGCAGAGCGGTTTTCCAGAATCAACGAGCGATTGAAGCTCCGTTTATCTTTGCGGTCAGGAGGAAGGTGCGTTGACGGCGTCAAGAGTGACCGGTGGCAACAGGTCATCCAGTTCATCAATGGGAAAGAGATTAAAGAGACGAGAATCAACGCTGAGAACCCATAAAGGAGGTTTAAATAAGTGAATAACAACAGCCAGATTGTCAGGATTTATACGGCGCCGCTGCAATTTCCCTGTGGCGAGGGGACAACCTGTTGCTCCATCGGCCAGAGCGATGAATATGTAAGCTCCCTGGCAGCGGCAATTGAAAGTTTAGGAGTTACCGTAAAGCTTCACAATGTCGCAAAGGATGATGATCTTGCCCTTCGTTTTCCTGATGCAACAAAATTGCTGGAGGAATTTGGGCATGGGATTACCCCGATTTTGAGTTTCAACGACGAGCTTGCGGCCATGGGGCTGGCGACCATTGAAGAAGCGGTATCCGTGATCAGAGAAAGATTAAATTAATTATATAGCTAAAGGAGATGATTATATGCCCACATACGAATTCATTTGCCTCAAATGCCAGGAGAAGACGGAAGTCTTTGCCTCCATTGCGCAAAAAGAAAAAGGTTTGAAGGTGTCTTGTCCCAAGTGCGGTAGCGAAAAGATGATCCAGTTCTTCGGCAGTTTGAACCTGGTAGGCTCTTCAAAAGGAGCGGGCGGAGGTGCATATTGCGGACCCCAGTCAGGACCAGGATGTTGTTAGGAGCCAATCAGGATGAAACGGGAGGCAAATGATTTGATTTCCATAGCGGCCTGCGTTGATTCTGGCCTGGTTCTGTCGGGAGCTGGCGCGTGCTGAGCGGAAAAACGGTTGTATTGGGGGTGACGGGAAGCATCGCAGCATGGCAGGCACCGGAGATCATTGGTCGTTTAAGGGATTTGATGATCGATGTCCATTGCATCATGACTGCCTCGGCCGTTCAATTCATTACACCCCTCACCCTTCAGGTAGCATCGCAGCATCCCGTCGGCGTAAATATGCTTGACCGTTATGCCGATTCAGCAATTGCCCATATCGCCTTGGCGGACATGGCGGACCTGTTCCTGATTGCCCCGGCCACCGCCAATATCATCGCCAAGTTGGCCCATGGCATTGCCGATGACTTGTTGTCATCCACTGCCCTGGCTACCCAGGCCCCGATCTTGATTGCGCCGGCAATGAACCCCAATATGTACACGCACGTAATCACCCAGGAAAACATGGAAACACTTTATCGGGCAGGCTATCACTTTGTCGGTCCGGATTTTGGAAAGACCGCCTGCGGGGACGAGGGGATAGGAAGGCTTGCCAAAATTCCCGATATTATTCATAAAGCGTCATATTTATTATCAAACATTCAGGCTGATCAGCGCGTAACCGGGGTTGATAATGATCCCGGTTTCAATTCAAATGGAGAAGGAGTGGAAATCTTTATCAACGATGAAAGGAGGGTTCGACAATGAGGGAAGCGGTTATAGTGAGTGGGGCGAGGACCGCCGTCGCGAACTTCGGCGGGGCGTTAAAGGATGTTAAAGCGGCCGATTTAGGGGCGCTGGTCATCAAGGAAGCGATCAAGAGGGCGGGACTAAGGCCGGTGGTAACGGACTTTCTCAAAAGCTGCCGTCCAAAAGCATTCGGCGCCTTTGAACAGACGGAATTCCAGAAGAAGTTCTACGATTATGATACATCCCTGACGCCGGTGTATTTCACGGAGTTAATCATGGGCAATGTTCTGCAGGCGGGCCAGGGGATGAACCCGGGGCGGCAGGCAGGCGTATTTGCGGGTCTGCCGGAGGAAACAAACGCCTTTACGGTCAACAAGGTTTGTGGCTCGGGGATGAAAGCAATCGCCCTGGCGGCGCAGGCTATCGAAGCCGGTCGTGCGGATGCGATGGTTGCCGGCGGCATGGAAAGCATGAGTAACGCGCCTTACTCTCTGACCAACGGCAGATGGGGCTACCGGATGAACATGCCCTATGGCCAAGTAGTTGATCTCATGGTCTTCGATGGTCTATTCGAGATATTCTACGGTTACCACATGGGGGTCACGGCAGAGAAGATAGCGGACCTTTATAAGATATCCCGACAGGAGCAGGATGAATTCGCCCTGATGAGCCATCAGCGGGCTCGTGCTGCCACTACATCCGGGCGGGTGGCCGATGAAATCGTCCCTGTCGTGATTCCGCAGAAGAAGAAGGATCCGGTGGTATTCAAAGAAGACGAACGGCCCATGGATACGAGTCTGGATAAAATGGCCAAAATGGCGCCGGCATTCAAGAAGGACGGCAGCGTCACGGCGGGGAACGCCTCGGGGATCAACGACGGCGCGGCCGCCGTGGTGGTCATGGCGGCGGAGAAGGCCAAGGAGCTGGGGTTGAAGCCGCTTGCCAAAATCAGGGCCTATGAAACGGGCGGCGTGGACCCCGACTACATGGGACTGGGTCCCATTCCGGCCGTAAACAAGCTTCTGAAGGGTCAGAACCTTACCATGAAGGATATCGATCTGGTGGAACTCAACGAGGCCTTTGCCGTTCAGGCCCTGGCATGTGTGAAAGAGCTGGAGATCCCCATCGACAAACTGAATTTAAATGGCGGCGGCGTCTCCATCGGTCACCCCATCGGCTGCACCGGGGCGCGGATTACCTACGGGCTGGCCATGGAAATGAAGAAACGTAATCTTCGCCTCGGGGTGGCGTCGCTGTGTATCGGTGGCGGACAGGGCATTGCCATCTTGCTGGAAAACGTCGCTTAATGAGCGCAACGAAAAGATAGTCAAGGGCCGGTTCGGGGGATTCCCTGTCCGGCCCTTTTGTCACAGCGAGTCTTTTGAATTTTTCTTTAAGGAGTCTGTCATTGTCATTTCCACGCATGTAGCTCCTGAATAAATGCAATAATTATAGCTAAATAGTGATTATATTTTGATTTATTTATGAAAAAGCCTTGACAATTTCTTTTTCGTCTATATTATGTGCACAAATTTGAATATATTAAAGTGAGAAATGGAACTTTACATCGAACAATTTAAAGCTTTGGGAGACAAGACCCGCCTGGCCATTATGTGGCTCCTTAATTCTGTTCCCGGGGATCTTTGCGTCTGCGAAATCACCGACGCCATCGGGGAGAGCCACTGCAACATTTCCCGGCATCTGAAGATCCTCAAGGGGGCTAAGCTGGTCAAGGAAAAGAAAGAAGGAAGGTGGGTTTATTTTGATCTGGCGAAACCGCAGGACCAGGTTCATGGATATATACTTCAAGCCCTGGCGACGATCCCCGCGGAAGCCTTTCTGGAAATGACCGCCCGTTTGCAGTTGCGGTTATCTTTGCGGGAAGGCAACCGCTGCGTGGATGGGGTTAAAAGCGACAAGTGGCGGCGGGCGGTCAACAAGATCAGCAGTCCCGCTGTCGGTATGGAAAGAGAAATATCGGAATGCGGTGTGAAAGGGGTTTGAAACAATGATCATCGTACCGGTATTGGCCGTATTGACCGGCGGCGAAGGGACCATCCTGGAGTTAGAAATTGAGATGTGCCGGGAGGGCAAGGGCCACCTTTTTTTCGACTCCCGGCTTTTTTTGGATGAGGTGGCGCGCACGGCGTTGAAAACGGCATTTTCCCTGATAGATGTGGGGAAAACAGACATTCTGGTGCGCCTCGTCGGGGAAAAGGATTTCTGCCTCTGCAGCGGCAGCTTTGCCCTTCCGGTCTATTTGGGAATGTATGCCGGCGTCCGCGGCCTGGAATTTAAACCGGGGACCTATGCCACGGGCTGCATCAACGATAAAGGTGAAATCACCGCGGTCGGCGACTTGGCGGAAAAAATCAGGGCCGTCCTGGGCAGGGCCAAGCGCTTGCTCGTTCCCAAAGAGCAGGCCTTGCCCGTGGCCGACATTGAGATGGTCGAAGTGGCCGATCTTCAAGACGCCGTCGAATACGCCTTGATCGATATGAAGGGGATGACACAGGCAGCAAGCGAAATAGATTAGAGGAAAGCAACCTATGGAAAAGGAAGTGATCATTTACGGCACCGACACCTGTCCCTTCTGTAATCAGGCTCGGGAAGCCTATGGAGACAGGGCGGTCTATATCAATGTGGATAAAGATTCTGCCAAGCTGACGGAAATGTTGAAACTGTCCGGAGGCCGGAAGGAGGTTCCCGTAATCGTGGAAGGCGGCAAGGTGACCGTCGGCTTCCACGGAGAAGCGACCCTGAGGGGCGCCGTACCGCTTTTCGGAGGCACCTGATCGGTAAGACAGGCCCCTCGTTGAGGGGCCCAAATAAAGACGCAAGCATTTTAATATCATACATTTTTATGCCCCATCAGGGGTGTGAGATTAGGAGGAAACAATGTTAGAAGTCACTGAAAAAGCGAGCGAAATGATTAAGGATGCCCTAAAAAGTCATAAAACCCCGCCCTCCATACGGATTGTCCTACAGAGAGGCTGAGGCGGCCCCTCACTGGGCATGACTCTGGATGAGTCACAGGAGAACGATATCGTATTCACGGATAGAGGGATTGATTATCTTATCGAAAAGAATCTGTTTGAAGAAGTAAAACCTGTGAAGGTTGACTTTCAGAGATCTTTTAGAGGCTCGGGATTCCGGCTAACGTCAAACCTGTCCAAAAGGATGGGATTTGGAGGCGGCTGTGGCAGTTGTTAAGCATAAAAATAATTAGAGCAAAAAAGGGACGCGATCCCCATATCAATTGAAAAGGAGTATTTGCAACAATGAGGAAGTATTTGGAAAAAGTACAGGATTTTCGTTTTTTACCCGTTTTTGTCATCGTCAGCATGGCTGTGGGAATCGCCATCGGCAAGTGGTACGGCATCTCCAACTTTGCCTTGACGCCGCCCATTGACGCCATCAAGGCCATTTTCCAAGGCACATATCAGTTCACCCTGGCCAACAGCCTTGCTCTTGGAGTAGTGATTGGCCTGTTTTTAATGATTTATCCCGCCATGACGAATGTGAAGATCGAGGATTTGGGCAAAGCCGCCGCCTCGCCGAAGCAGTTGATCATTGTCATGGTCTTCAATTATCTTATCGCGCCCTTCTTCATGCTCCTTTTGGCCAAGATCTTTCTTTCCGCCTATCCCGATCTGTATGTCGGACTTGTCCTGTACGGTCTCGCACCTTGTATCGCCATGGTCATCGTCTTCACCTTTCTGTCCCTGGGGAATAACGCCCTGGCCATCGTGCTTGTGGCCATCAACTCGATCTGCCAGATGCTCCTCATCCCCGTTTACGCGAAACTGCTCCTGGGCGATGTCTCCTTCGACGTCCTTGTGGTCGGGGAAAGCGTCCTGCTGTATCTCGGCATTCCCCTGGTCGCCGGGTTTCTCACCCGGCGGATCGCCGTCGGCAAGCTGGGTGAAGCAGGCTTCAAACATTTCAAGACTTACCTGGACTCTCTTTCCATCATCGGCCTTCTCTTCACCCTCATTGTTATGTTCGCCCTGAAGGGAGACCTGATCCTGGAAAACCCCATGCTGATCGTCCAAATGGCCGTGCCCATGACGCTCTTTTTCTGGGTCATGTTTGCCGTGGTCTATCTGGTAAGCTGGAAACTGGGCCTGAACTATAAGGATTCCGTAGCCGTGGCCTTCAATTCCACAGGACGGGATTTCGAGATCGCCATCGCCATTGCCATTACGGCCTTCAATCCTGCCGTGGCCCTGGCGACGGTCATCGGCCCCTTGATCGAGGTGCCCGTTATGCTTGTCCTCGTTTGGGCGGCCCGCCGATCAAAAGCCCGGCTCTTCGGTGAAGCGAAAGAGGAGATACTGATAGGGGAAATGGAGCCTGCTTTGGCGCCGGTGCAAAAACGAAAGGGAAAGAAGTAGGGCCACCCTAACCAATCCACCTCCCCTCCCAAATATAATCCGGGTGGGGTAGAAGGCAGACGATGTTCAGAAAAATTTTGTTCCCTCTCGATTTCTCCCGTCATGCCGAGCGGATTGTCCATCGCCTGCCCGATCTGAAGCGGGTAGGTATGGAAAAGGCGGTATTGCTCCATGTGATCAATCCCATCAAGGCCGTCCGCTGGATGGATGGTGATGAAAGACTGCTGGAAGAATTTAAGGCGGACGCCGAAAAAAAACTGGGTAAAATAACGGAAGAAATTGCTGCCCGGCACGGAATCACGGCGACATACCGGGTGGAAATCGGTGTCACTGATCAGGAAATCATCAACATCGCCGCAGAACAGGCCGTATCCCTCATCGTCATGGGGGCGCACGGGCGAAGCTATATCCGTGGCGCCCTCCTGGGCAGCGTTACCCAGCGCGTCCTGCGACAGACAAAAGCGCCCCTGCTGATCGCCCGCTTTCACGATCCCGAGGACAAAGTGGAAGAAAACCCCCATTTCTTTGCCCGGGACATTTGTGCCAAAATCCTCTATCCTACGGATTTTTCTGAAAACGCCCTCCGGGCCTTGCGACTCTTGAAAACCTGCCGGCAGGAAGGTGAGAAGGAGGTGATTCTCCTCCATGTCCAGGATACCCGGCGACTGTTTCCCTATATGATGGATAAAATGGCGGAGTTCAACCGCATCGATGAAGAGAGATTGGCGGAATTGAAAAGGCAGCTCACGTTTGTCGGCTATTCCGTCCGTTCCCGCCTCGTAACGGGCATCCCTTTTGTGGAGATCAACAAGGTGGCCGCAGCGGAGGATGTCACCCTCATCGTCCTTGCCTCCCATGGCAAAAGCAACATCAAAGAGGCACTGCTGGGAAGCGTTACGGAGGCCGTCGCCCAGCATCATGTCCGACCGGTGTTGGTCGTCCCCCGTGATTAGAAAACATTTAAAATCCTTGACAGACCTCAATCTCCCCTATATATCTATGAAAAAGAATATAGGGGACATCATCCATGAAAGACTTCATCAAGGTTATGAAGGCCGTGTCGGACCCGAACCGGGTTAAATTGCTGAAGATTCTGCAAGCACGGGTACTTTGCGTCTGTGAAATACAGGCGCTCCTGGGTATTGCCCAGCCTACAGTGTCCAAACATCTCAAGGTTCTGGAAGAGGCGGGGCTGGTTGCCTTCCGGAAGGATGGCCTGTGGGTCAATTATCGGTTGGCCGACGGCAGTAAAAGTCCGTACGCGGCGACGATCCTGGGGAATCTCAGGCATTGGCTCGGGGATGACCCGGAGATCGAGAACTTGCTCAAGAGAACCCCGGATGTTTCGCGAGAGGAGATACGCTTGAAGCCATGAAGAACGTCCAAACGTTGATTATGGCCTGTTGCGGGGCCGCCAATGTCGGGCAGATGTCCAATCTCTTGGCGATGGAACTGGTAAGGGAAGGTTACGGAAGCGCCTTCTGTCTGGCGGGCATCGGCGCCCATCGTCGGGGATTTGTTAAAGCAGCCAAAGAAAACGAAACGATCCTGATTGACGGGTGCTCCATAGGTTGCGGCAAGCTGATGTTCGAACAGGCCGAAGTGCCGTTGAAAAAATATATTGTTCTTTCGGATTTAGGTATCGAAAAAACCATGGGGGCGGAAATGGCCTCCGCAGATCTGGAGAAGGCCCGCCGGGCCCTGCGGGAGCTATGCGGATCCCCCTCTCCCCCGTTGCTTGCGAACATCAAGACGACATCGAGCTGCTGCGGTTAGTAGTACGGCGCAGTACGGAGGAGGAGACAAAACGCCGCGTCTGGACTGTTTACGATGTCGTCAACAATGCACTCCGTCATATAGGGCGGGCAGCAGATCAGTCCAGGGTATTGCCGATAATTAGATCCCTATACAGCAATGTTGGAAAGTGATAAAAGGGCGGCGGTGCTTTGCCAAGACGTCAACTGGCGCCACCAGGAGCCGCCAGTGATTAAGGAGTCGAGAAATACAATGAAAAAAAATTTATTTTGTCTGCTGTCGATATTTTTGTTTTTGGCCATGGTCGGCGCCGGCGCAGCCGGTGAACCTCCCAAGACCGTTCCGGTAAAGGGGATGGTGACCATGGTGGATCTGGGGGCGACGCGCTGCATTCCCTGCAAGATGATGGCGCCGATTCTCCAGAGAGTGGAGAAGCGCTATGCCGGCAAGGCGGCCATCGTCTTTCTCGACGTCTGGGTAGATCCTCAACCGGCCCGCCGGTTCGGCATCCGGGCCATCCCCACCCAGATCTTCTTCAACAAGAAGGGTGAGGAGGTTTATCGCCATGAAGGCTTCATGAGCGAGGAGGCCATTGTCGCCGTCCTTCGGAAGATGGGTGTAAGCTGATTCATGACATTGGTTTGCTGCTGATCGCAAAACAGTTAAGTCAAGGACTGAGCGTATTATGAAGGCGATTATTAAAATCAATTTGAAAACCTCTTCCCCTGCGGGAGGTCAGCAGTTTCTCTTCGGCGTCTGCGACCGGATGATGCAAGACGGCGAGATTGATGAATACTCCTTTGAAATAGAGACGGAGGAAGGTTCGGTAACGGAGCGTTGCGTTCTTTCAGAGGAAAGGGTGATCGCTTGAAAGGCCCGATGATTCCGTCCGGGCGGCGGATTTATATGGGCAGGAGCAGGGAAGTTGCAAAACCGGCAGCGGGGAGATGATGGCGGAGACTTTTTTTCTTACGGTAAATCAATGGTTGACGGGGTCGCCCCTTCTGGCTGCCGCAGGAAGCTTCTTCTGGGGGATGATCAGCGTTCTGTTCAGCCCCTGCCATCTCGCTTCCATTCCCCTCATGGTGGCCTATGTGGCCGGGCAGCGGGAAGTCCTGGCGCCCCGCCGGGCGGGGCTGTACGCCGTTCTCTTCAGCGGCGGCCTCTTTCTGTCCATCGCGGCGGTGGGGATGATCTGCGCCCTCCTGGGCCGGATGCTGGGGGATGTGGGACCATACTGGCAGATCCTGGTGGGCTTGGTGCTTCTTTGGGTCGCCTTGGGGATGTTCGGCGTCCAGGCCTGTTCCATATCCGGCGGCGGCATCCTCCATCGCCTCAATCTGCAGGGGCACAGCGGGGCCTTTCTCCTGGGACTGGCTTACGGGATTCTCTCCGGCTCCTGCACCTTCGGATTCATCGCCCCGATATTGGCGATCATCACCATTCAGCAACAGGTCGCCATGGGTCTGATACTCATCACCCTCTTTGCCGTCGGCCACAGCCTGCCCATCCTGGCGGCGGGAACCTCGGCGGCCCTGGTGGGCAAAATGATCGAAAACCAGGCCTGGCAACGGGCCGGTGACTGGTTTCGAAAGGGGGCGGGAGGGGTGATAATCCTCCTCGCAATCTATTTTATCGGCAATCCTTTTTTCGGAAACTGACCGTCATTTCTTTGCATGGGAGGTGATTCCATGAGTCCTGTCATCGTCATGGTCGTCGGTTTGGGCGTCCTTTCCGTTGCCTCGGGGATGCTCGGTTTGGGCGTCGCCTTTGCCGCCGTCCCCTTTCTGGCCTTTTTCCTCCCCGATCTCGTCCATCAGGTCCAGCCCCTGAGCCTGCTCCTCAACGGCATCACGGCCCTTTTCGCCGTCTTCGGCTTCGCCAAGAGCGACTATATTGATTGGCGAAAGGCCATTATCCTGGCGCTCGTCACCACCCTGACCGCCCCCTTCGGCGCCTGGCTGGTCCTTTACACGCCGGTGATGTACGTCTGGCTCGCCTATCTTCTCTCGGTGATCTACATCGCCTACCGTCTCTTCCGGCCCGTTCAGGCCCGGCCGGGGGAAGAGAATTTCAAGCTGGCCCTGATTTTCGCCGTTCCCATTTCCGTCCTGAGCGGCCTGTTGGGCATCGGTCCCGGCTTTCTCCTCATGCCGACCCTGATCCTTGTCGGCTTCGACCCGAAAAAGGCGGCGGGGATCAATGCCTTCGCCGTCATGCCCCCTTCCTTTTCGTCCCTGATACCCCATCTGGCCACGGCGCGCTTCGATTTCAACCTGACCGTGGCCCTCCTCATCGTCGGCGCCGCCTGCTCCTTCCTCGGCGCCCGGCTGACCAGCCTCTATGTCCCCAGCGGCCGGATCAGGCAGGGTTTCGGCATCCTCATCGTGGTCATGACGGCCTACAAGATCTACACCCTCCTGGGTTAACAGGAGGGGAATTTTCCCCGGTCGAAAGAGGGGAGGGGAGAGGAAACGTGAGGCCCGAGCCACAGAACATCCAAGGGACGGACCGTTTTTTGTTGACACGCAGGGCGGGGATATATATTCTCAACAGGTAATACAACCGCCGAAGGGAATGCAGCCTTCAAGGATGGACGGAAATGATCTTCGAAAACATTGAAGAAACAACGACGCAGTTGGAACGTTACGGCTATATAAGCTCCCCGGAGATCGCCACGGTGGTCTTTTTGGCGGGCGCTACGGGGAAGCCGCTCCTCGTCGAAGGCCCGGCGGGGGTGGGAAAGACGGAACTGGCCAAGACCGCGGCCCGGGCCCTGGGGCGGGAGTTGATCCGCCTGCAGTGCTACGAGGGCATCGACGAGGCCAAGGCCCTCTATGAATGGGAATACGCCAAGCAGCTCCTCTATACCCAGATGCTCAAGGAGAAGATCCGCGACATCTTTTCGGTCGAGGATACTCTGGCCGCAGCCGTGGAGAAGATAGCCGCCCAGGAAAACGCCTTCTTCTCCGAGCATTTTATCCAGCCCCGGCCCCTCCTCAAGGCGATCACCGCTCCGGAACCCGTCGTCCTCCTCATCGACGAGGTAGACAAGTCGGACCCGGAATTCGAGGCCTTTCTTCTCGAGTTGCTGAGCGACTACCAGCTTTCCATCCCCGAGTTGGGTACGAAAACGGCGCGGCACATCCCCTTCGTCGTCCTCACCTCCAACAGCACCCGGGAGATGAGCGACACCCTGAAGCGTCGCTGCCTTTATCTTTACATCGACTATCCCTCCCCGGAGCGGGAGATGGAAATCGTCGCCCGGAAGTTCCCCGGCATCGACAAGCGCTTCGTGGAAAAGATCGTCGGCATCGTGACGGACATCCGCAGTCTCGACCTGAAAAAGAAGCCCTGCATCTCCGAGACCCTGGACTGGACCCGCTCGCTCTTGGCCCTCCGGACGATGGAAATGCCCCTGGAACTCATCGTCGGGACGTTGAACGTCCTTTGCAAGCATCGCTCCGATATCGAGCAGGTAAAGGAACGCCTTCGGGCAAAACAATCATGATATCCTGCCCCCCAGCGGAGCATGGCGGGGATGGCTGTGGGTAACTCCGGCATCCACGGGGCGATTACAACAGCGTTTGGATGGAGGCCCTTTGCATAGGTAGCGCCGGTAGGGAGTGCATGCTCACAATATTTTTCCAGACCTGATGACTGCATAAAAACCTACTTGGCATATGCACCCATGTTTAAGGAGATGCACCTATAGATACACATTTATGGCTTGAATTCGGGCGCTATAATGGTTATAATTATGTGTAGGGAGGTGGTGTATGGAGACACGTACAAATATTATCCTTGATGCAGAACTGGTCAAAGAGGCTCAGGAACTGACGGCGTTGAAAACGAAAAAAGACGTGGTGGATTTTGCCCTCCAGGAGCTGGTGAGGCATTATCGACGCAGAAAACTGTTGGCGTTGCGACGCCGGGGGCTTTGGGAGGGAAACCTGGAAGAAATGCGGAGGGAACGAATTGATAATCATTGATACCAGTGCCATGATCGAATTTATAAATAGGACGGGCACTTCCGTGGACCGCACGGTTGAGCAACTGGTCACCCTCAACGCTGAAGTGGCCCTGGCCCAGGTCACCCTGACGGAAATTCTTCAGGGAATCAAAGATGAACGGGATTACCTGGAGGTGAAAACGTCGCTTTTAGCCTTTCCCTGCCTGACCCTCCCAGGAACGAAATCATACGTAGCGGCGGCCGAGCTTTATCGTGCTTGCCGAAAAAAAGGTCTTACCGTCAGGAGCACCGTTGATCTCCTTATTGCCCAAACAGCCCTGGAAACAAACGCCCAACTTCTCCACAACGATCGTGACTTCGATGCCATCGCCTGCGTCTGCGGGCTGAAAATCTACCCGTTGCTTCCTTAGGGTCTGTTACGAAACAAGTGTAACAATATAGCGATCAGATTTAGGTTTGATTTGAC
>Ga0209718_1000521_pt1 | contig 51473 bp, 39 predicted proteins | sample AD_JPNAS1_MetaG_FD_184420 | JGI IMG/M metagenome (GOLD analysis project Ga0209718, IMG submission 184420) | Active sludge microbial communities of municipal wastewater-treating anaerobic digesters from Japan - AD_JPNAS1_MetaG (SPAdes) (version 2) | ecosystem: Engineered > Bioreactor > Anaerobic...
AAGATTCATTTCCTTCATTCCGCTCAAAATTCCATGAACAAGATCTTTCGCTTCGGAAGAAGTCTTATACATTTTCCAGTTTCCTGCAATAATTCTTTTTTTCATATTTACCTCAGATTCTTTACTTTAAATTAGATTTAAGTCCAAAAAGACAGCTGTGTCTTAAAAATTCAAGAACTTTATTTCGACTTAACTCTCGGTATAACAACAATATCAACCCTTCTGTTCAGCGATCTGTTTTCTGCCGTATCATTCGGCATTATAGGACTATGTTCAGCAAAACCGGCCGCAGAAAAACGCCGCGGATCAATTTTTGTTTTTGATAGAAGGTAATCCAAAACAGAAAGAGCCCTTTCTGTTGAAAGCTGCCAGTTGCTTCTAAACTTCTGGGTTTTAATCGGAATATTGTCAGTGTGGCCCTCCACAACAATCTGATATTCAGGATAATCCGAAAGTATCTTTTTAATTTTATCCAGTGCCGGAAGAATTTCAGGCTTCAGATCGGCAGAACCGGAAGCAAAGGAAATTTTATCATCAATATTGATAATGAGCTTATCATGATATCTTTTGAGACGTATTTCACCCTTTTCAATTTCATTCTGAAGCTGTTTCTCGAGTTCAAGAGCCTGATTCTCGAGTCTGGAAAGTTCGTCTTTCTGCTGCTTGTTAAGCGCTTTAATCTCAGCCATATCTCTGCTAAGAGCAGAAATTTGTTCATTTAACGCAGAAATCTTCTTTTCGTAGGCATCTTTTATTTCTCGAACAGCCTGAAGATTTTTTTCTTTTTCATCATGAAGCTCTGCAAGAAGCTTTGACAGTTTATCTTCATAAAAGTCAATATTTCTTTTATTCTCTTCTGAAAGCTGTTTTTCCTTATCACTTCCGCTCTGCTTCAGAATTTCGTTCTGTTTTAAAAGAGCCTGATATTTTTCTTCCGCAGATTTATCTTTCTTTTTCATCTCGTCATTGAGCGAATCAATCTTTTTCTGCAAAGATTCAATTTCATTCTGAAGAGAAGAAATTCTTCCGTTGAGAGAAGCGCTTTGATTATCAAACTGCCTTTTTAATGCTTTTATCTCAAGCTCTAGCGCCACTTTCTGATTGTATAGAGTATTATACTCTGAATCAGTCTTAAACAATGAAAAACTATAAACAGGTATCAGAATAGCAGCAGCAATTATTATTTTTTTCATGAATCCCCCTTATAAATCTGCAGTTTAAATAACTTTTATTTCACAGATTCTTCATAAGCTGTTTTAGCTTTATTCATCTTTTCTTCTGATATTTTACAATCAGCAGTTCTGTTCTGAACATCATCCTTCTTTGAATCGAAATATTTTTTATACTCCTCTTCATCAATTAGGCCGTCCTTGTTTTTCTTGAATTTATCCAGAAATGATTTTTCTTTCTTTTGATCTGCATCAGAATCATTTTTATTTTTAAGCTGTTTGATCTGATAAGCTCTTGCAATCTTAGCTTTTTCATAATTAAGCTCAGCTGCCAGAACATTAAGTTTTGCGGATTCAAGCCGATTAATATTATCTCTATGTAAATTCAGAGCATCAATATATGCGAGTTTAACTTTCTGTTTACTGATTTTGGAGTCAGTGACTGCAAGCTCATTCTGTGCTGACGATACTGCATTTTCGTCCTTGGACGCTTTAGCAACTTTGAGTTTTTCATCATTCAGAGATTTCTCTTTCTCCAGAATCGACAAAGCGCCTTTTTCCTTTACTAGATCCTGTTTAGAACTATTTAAATCGTTTATTGATTTTTCAAGTATTCTATTCTGTTCGATTATTCTGTCTTCAAGAGATTCAATCCTTTGAGCCTGCTCAGGTGTTTTTTCTATCAATAGCGAATCATCAATTGTATCAGGCTTAGAAACACAGCCGGCACACAAAATAAATAACATAACACTGAATAACTTTTTCATTTTTCCCCCTTTTAAAACAAAATGAAAACTCTCGAAAAATATCCGTCAAGAGCCTTTTTTCTCAATTAACAAAATCAGATTTACAATAATTCACTTTCGGAAAAATCTTTTAAAATTTATTCTGCCGTTAATATAAATCAAAGTACCTGCAGAAAACAAAACAAAAAATGTTGATATTACAAACACAAAATAATATTTTATCGTCCATCCGAAAGATACAACTATTCGTTGAATAAATGAAATATCTTTTTTTCCGCTCTCTTTCAGGGTAAATTTGACAGTACAGAACTCATTCAAGTTATCATAGCTTCCAAGCTGAACACCGAGCGTCTGGAGCTCTTTTTCAACCTCAAGAATACGGTTCTGAAGTTTAATAAATTCATCAATATTGCCGTTTCTGTTTTTCAATTCAAGAAGGGATGAACGCATTTTCTCAAGGGAGGTCTGCGCAGCATTCAATTTGAGAAAATCATTGGTCTTGTCGGTTTTAGTAATTTTACGGAAAGTTATATTTCCGATTTTAAGTATTTCATCATAAAGCGTTTCAAATTTATCCGGTTGAACTCCGATTATAAGATTCAACTCGCGCTTGCCGGGATTTCCGTTTTTTTGCTCCAGCTGAATGACCGCATTATAATTTTTTATCGAATCGCGTATCTTTTTCTCATCTTGTTCAAACTTTGATGAAACGGAATTGACGTTTGCAATTTTTTCATATTTCTGGTCTATACTGGCAGGTGAACCCTGCGGCAAACCTTCTTTTTCAACTTTGATTTTATCCGATGCGTAGTTGCGCACAGATTCCATTACGGCATCATTGTCAGAAAACACTGTATATGAGGAATCTGAATATTTCGCGTATCCGTAAATGAAACGAAGCACAAACATTAAAACAAAAACCGAGGCATAAAATATAATAATATTTTTCTTTTTCATAAAACCCCCGAATTACTTCCAATAAGACAGTATGCTTCAAATGTCAAGTCAATGAATTTGCTTCCTACACCAATTGGAAATACCGGAAATTTATGATAAAATTATGTCTTAAAAAATGCGACGCTTTCGGCAAGTGAAACTGCGGTTTCGCTGGAAAGAACAGCCTGACCGGTCAGCATTTCGTACTTCGCGGCATTACGCTGAAGAACGTCATTAAGCATATTTACAGACTGCACGGCGGATTCAAACGCATTATTGAGTTCCTCTATCGAATTTTTTATCAGAGTGTATTCTCTTTGAACATCCTCATATTCCGTCCATATCGCGGAATTTTTTGATCTTTGAACATAAAGATCATCAGAAGAAAATCCGCAAATAAGACTATATGCAGAATCAAGTAGAGTCAGCGATTCAGGAACACGGAGAAGCGTGAAATCCATTAGATAATAACTGTCGAGATCAGGATCAAGAATAAGATTTGAAGTATCTCCGATACGGGACCAGTAATCCCTGACCCTTTGATGAAAAGAGTCATAACCGTTAGAAGAAATATTCTTCCATGATTCTTCTAAGTCTTCAAACTGTTTTTTTTGAATCATATCAGAATAAGGATCTGATTCTAAAAGGGATTTATTTTTATTGCCAATATCCGATATAGAAGAATTAATCCCGGCGATTGATAATGAAGCGTCATTATTATCAAGAATATCCTGGTGGTAACGCAGAGTATTTTCCATCAAGACTCTTACTGTACGCAGAATTTCATTGCCGTAATATTCTTTTGTTCCGAAACGAATCGCGATATTTTTTTCTGTAACAAAAAAATATAGAAGTAGAACAATAGGTATGGTAAACATTACAGAAACAAAAAAAAGTTTGTACCTGATCATCACATTTTTGAGACCCATCGCGTTACCCTGCCTGATGCGCAAAACCGGAAGAAGGTTTCACGCATAATCTTTTGCAGCGCCCGCAAAAACATTTTTCAAGAAGAATTTTATTTCCGCCTTTGCAAAACATGATTATTTACAAAGCCGAAACAAATAAGTTAAGTTATGAAGAAAATATAAATTACAACTATCGGCATATCACAATTCTAAACATCGTTTAAATTAATTGTCATCAAAATCTTGACAAAACCAGGTCCATCAGCTAATCAGAAAAAATGAAAATACAAACAAATAGAATCAATCTCAGAAAATTTACTCTTCAGGATGTTGAAAGAATTTATGAAATTACCAGAGAGAAATTTATTCTTAAATGGATGCCCGACTGGGGCATGACTAGAGAAGAAATCTCTGATCTGCTGAACTGGTACATTTCATGCTACAATGATCCCGCAAACATGCGCACTATGCTTGCCGTAGAACTGATTGAAACTTCAGAAATGATCGGAATTATAGGCTGTGGGCATAAACCGGAAGTCGACGATGAAATAGAGATGGCATATTTCATCAGCGAGAAATATGCCGGAAAAGGATACATGACAGAAGCCGCTTCCGCTTTTTCGAAATGGGTTTTAGAAAACAAAAAAATCGATTATCTGATGGCAATTGTTGAGCCTGAAAATATTCCTTCAGAAAGAATAATAAAAAAATGCGGATTCAAAAAAATCCGCACTATCAATATCGTTAACTCAGGAGAAACCGAACCGAAAGAATTTCTTTATTACCGGCTTTACCGGTAATAAAGATTTTATGAAAGAAGTTTAACTACAGGCGCGTAATCAGGCTCCTGCGCTATTTCGGGAACCTGCTCGGTATAGATTATTTTTCCGGTTTCATCAATTACAATAACCGCACGGGAAAATATTCCGGCAAGCGGACCGTCTATAATCCGTACTCCGTAATCTTCGCCGAATTTTCGAACGCGCATTTCGCTGAGTGAAATTACATTATTCAATCCCTCGGCACCGCAGAAACGCTGGTGTGCAAACGGAAGATCAACAGAAATGCAAAGGACAACAGTGTTTTTCATTTTATCAAGTTCGGCGTTGAAACGTCTAACTGATGTCGCACAGACACCCGTGTCAACACTCGGGAAAATATTCATGACAATGCGCTTTCCGCTGAAATCATTGAGAGAAACATCAGAAAGATCCGTTTTGGTAAGTAAAAAATCCTTTGCTTTCGATCCGATTTCAGGAAGATTTCCGAATGTATTAATAATATTACCTTTTAATGTTATTTTAGCCATATAGCCTCCGATTTGGAAAATACACTTTTCCCTTTAAATGATTATAACTCAAAAAGAATGAATTTCCAGAAAATAATAATTATTTTATTATTATTTAATAACTTAGATAATATAAATTTTATGAATAGTTTCAATTGGAAAGAAATATTAAATACATAACACAAACGGACGGCTAAAGCCGTCCGTTTGTGTTATGTTCAAACTTAAAGAGCCTTTTCAAGCATTGCGTTCATAGCTTTCGCAAATGATGCAGTGTTGTCAATCTTTCCGCCTTCAAGCATCATCGCCTGAACAAAAAGAAGATTAACAGTGTTTTCAAGAACCGTTTCATCTGAAGTTGATTCAAGCTTTTTAATAATCGCGTGATTCGGATTAATTTCAAAAACCGGTTTTACCTCTCCGCCGCTTTGTCCCATTGCTTTAAGCATTGCCTGCATCTGAAATGAAGGATCAGTTGAATCTGCTACAACACAGCAAGGAGAATCAGAAAGACGGGATGAAGCCTTAACATCTTTAACCTTGTCGCCGAGAATTTTTTTAATCTTCTCAATTACATCTTTAGCGCTTTCTTCGCTTTTCTTTTCATCCTCAGTTTTAAGTTCGTCAGCAGAATCGGTGCGGTTTACAGCTTTGAGATCGAAGTCCTTGTATTTAAAAAGAGAAGGAATGACGATCTCATCGATTTCATCATCCATAATGAGAACTTCGATATCTTTTTTGCGGTAATACTCCAAAAGCGGAGAATTCTTAAGATTCTCTTCAGTGCCGCCGGTAATATAATAAATGGATTTCTGGTCTGAATTCATAGAAGAAACGTATTCAGCGAAAGAAACAAATCCTTCACGCTTAGTAGATTTAAACCGTACAAGCTCAGTGAGAGTTTCACGGTTTTCAAAATCCTGATACAAACCTTCTTTCAGCGGTTTTCCGAATTCTTTGTAGAAATCAGCATATTTTTCTTTATTCTTTGAAAGAGTTTCAAACTCTGAAAGAATTTTTTTCACTGAATTACTGCGGATCTTAGACATAACTTTATTTTGCTGAAGAATCTCTCGGCTGACATTAAGAGGAAGATCTTCTGAATCAATAATACCTTTCACAAATCGAAGATATACAGGCATAAGCTCTTTTTCATCATCTGTAATGAAAACTCGCTTAACGTAAAGCTTCACACCCGCAGCATAATCCGAGCGGAAGAGATCAAATGGAGCTTTTTTAGGAATAAAAAAGAGCGTGGTGTAATCAAGAGTTCCTTCAGCTCTGGTATGAATGTGAAACATAGGATCTTCAAAGTCGCCTGAAAGAGATTTGTAGAATTCATTGTAATCTTCATCTTTAAGTTCCGACTTGCTTCGCTTCCAAAACGCACTAGCAGAATTAATCTGAGTAGTAACGGTTTCTTTCTTACCGTCTTTTTCACTTTCGTATGTTAGATAAATCGGACAAGCAATATGATTCGAATATTTTTTAATAAGCTGTTCAATCTGCCATCTGTTGGCGTATTCTGATCCGTTCTCATTAAGTTTGAGAATTATTGTAGTACCGTGGGACGATCTTTCATCCTCTGTTATTTCAAAACCGGTTTTTCCGTCGCTCACCCACTTGTAGGCTTTATCCGTTCCGGCTTTTCTGGAAATAACTTCAATTTCATCCGCAATCATAAACGAAGAATAAAAACCTACACCGAACTGACCGATAAGATTAGAATCTTTCTTCGCATCACCTGTGAGTTTCTCAATAAAATTCTTAGTTCCTGAACGCGCGATAGTACCAAGATTTTCAGTGAGATCGATTTCATCCATACCGATACCGCTGTCTGACACAGTTAAAGTTTTTTTGCCGTCTGAGTCAGAAAAACTGATATCTATTCTTCCGTCGAAATCAACATTCTTATACGCATCATCTGTGAACTTGAGATACTTCAGTTTATCAATAGCATCAGAAGCGTTGGAAACGAGTTCGCGGAGAAAAATCTCTTTGTGCGAATAGAGAGAATGAATGATGAGATGAAGCAGTTTGTCAACTTCAGTCTGAAACTGATGTTTCATGAATCCTCCGAAATATTTGATTATTTTTACTCTGCATTAATCCGCAGAGCTTTTTTTGTAATTTCACTTCCATAATGCAAAAGAATAATAAATTCGGCAAATATTTTTAATAATAAATATTTATTCAGGGGGAAAGGGCTCTTCGTTGTATTTCAATTAGAAATCCTATATCACTGTCCTTTTTTGCAAATTTGGCAAAATATCTAATAGCATAGTTATCCAGTTTAAATTTAACATTAACTGATTTCCTATCCGAAAATAATTTTTCAACAAACTTTTTAATCCAGACATTCAAGATACTTGAAACAGAAACCTTCCCAAACTTCCTCATATCCAAACAAATCTCATATTCTTCGGCTTCAAAATAAAAGTGGATGATCTTATACTTTAATCCCTTCGACTGATACTTGACATTCCGGAAAAGAACTGCCTTATTATTAAAATCATACTGCATCACAGCATTACGCATTATCAAAGATATCATTTTTGACAAAGAAATCTTTTTCACATTGCAAGCCCGAATCAAAAGAGAATAAGAAAATAATTCAATATTCGCACTGCTTCTCAACCTCATAAATGCCTCCGTAATTAATACGGAAAGCGCCATATTTTTATCTTCCAAATTTCATTTTTTTTACAGACTATTATAAAAATATCAACAATACAGCCAAGTTATGGAATAAACTTAAGAAAGTTAAATAATGCGAATTTATTACCAGAAGAACAAAGATTTCAATCTCCCCAAAAAAAGATTTGCAATATCTGGTGATCATTTCATCCTAATTTATTCTATTATCTCTTTTTTGTGGAGGAGACATGAAACACATAACCCTTCTGTTTGCCCTGATATTCTCAGGATTATACGCATCTGACTCAAACGAAATTTTTCTCAAAGCAGTTCAGCAGAATGATCTTGAAAAAATAAAATCAGCACTTGCTTCAAAAGCCGACATAAACGCATCAACATCCGGAGGAAATACAGCCCTTCTCATCGCATGCAGAAACAGAATCGCTTACCGCAATATTGACATAATAGAATTTCTTCTCAGCAAAAACATCAATGTAAATGCAGTTGATAATAACGGAGTTTCGGCTCTGAATATTTCAGCAAGATACGGAGATGCTGAAGCTGCAAAACTCCTTATAGCAAAAAAAGCCGATATAGAACTTGCAGACAATATCGGAACTACTCCCCTCATGATATCGATATATTTTTCTAAAAATTCAATAGCAGTTATTTTAATAGAAAACGGCGCAGATGTAAATAAACCTAACAAAAACGGATTTACACCTCTCATGGCGGCAAGCTCGACAGGCAATACTGAAATGGTAAAGCTTCTTCTTGAGAAAAATGCGGATCCGGCGGCAAAAGACAATGGCGGACTTGATGCAGCCTATCTTGCTTCAAAAGATGAAATCAAAACTCTGTTAAAAACTGCTCTTTCAAAAACAAAAAAAAAGTGAGGCAAAACCTCACTTCAAGTTAATCAGTCAATTTTCAGAATCGTTAAAAACGCTTCCTGAGGGATCTCAACATTCCCGACCATTTTCATTCGTTTCTTTCCTTCTTTCTGCTTCTCAAGAAGTTTCCGCTTACGGGTTATATCTCCGCCGTAACATTTTGCCGTTACATTTTTTCTTAATGCAGAGATATTTTCACGAGCAACGATCTTTGCTCCGACGGCCGCCTGCAAAGGTATCTGGAACTGATGGCGCGGGATAATATCCTTGAGCTTTTCAATGATTTCCTTGCCTCTATTGTATGCCTTGTCCGTATGAACTATAAATGAAAGAGCGTCGACCGGTTCAGAATGAACCAGAATATCGCATTTCACCATTTTTGATTTTCTGTAATCCTTCAATTCATAATCAAACGAAGCATAACCTTTCGAATAACTTTTAAGCTTATCATAGAAATTGAACACGATTTCAGAAAGCGGAAGATCGCTGTGAATTTCAACCCTGTTTTCATCGACATATTTCATATCGTTTTGGATGCCGCGGCATTCCATGATAAGATTCATCAAATTTCCTATATATTCCTTAGGAGTGATGATTGTCGTGGCAACGAAAGGTTCTTCTATGCTTTCAATCATTCCCGGATCAGGAAGCTTCACGGGATTATCAACTACAAGCGTTTCACCCTGAACTGTAGTCACGTGATACTCAACACTCGGAGCGGTAGTAACGAGAGAGATATCAAATTCCCTTTCGAGACGTTCCTGAATAATTTCCATATGAAGAAGACCGAGAAAACCGCAGCGGAAACCGAAACCGAGTGCATAAGAATTATCCGGTTCAAAAAGCAAAGAAGCATCATTCAGCTTCAGTTTAGCAAGTGCCTCACGCAATGCCTCGTACTCGTCGGAAAACATCGGATAAAGACCCGCGAAAACCATCGGTTTCGCATCACGGAAACCCTTTAACGGAGCGGCGCACGGATTTGAAGCAAGCGTAATAGTATCGCCGATTTTTGTATCGGTAACCGATTTAATGTTCGCTATAACGTAGCCGACTTCACCAGGCAGAAGCCTGTCGCGTTTCTCAAGACTAAGCCTGAAAACACCGACTTCATTAACGGTATATTCTCTGCCGGAAAAAACCATTTTGATGACATCATCTTTTTTTATTTCACCGTCATATATTCTAACCTTTACGACAGTACCGACATATTTGTCGAAATAAGAATCAAAGATCAATGCCGAAAGAGGTTTATTAATATCACCCTTCGGAGCAGGAATATATTCAACAATTTTCTCAAGAAGCTCTTCGATGTTTATGCCTTCTTTTGCAGAAACTGCAACGGCGTGATCAGCATCAAGACCCAGAGTCTTTTCAATGCTGTGTTTTGTTTTTTCAACATCTGCAGCGGGCATATCGATTTTATTAATAACAGGAATTATTTCGAGATCATTTTCCATCGCGAGATAAAGATTCGCGATTGTCTGCGCTTCAACACCCTGAGTCGCGTCTACAACCAGAAGAACTCCGTCGCATGAAGCAAGCGCGCGCGAAACTTCGTAGGCGAAGTCAACATGCCCCGGTGTGTCGATAAGATTAAAAATATAATCTTCGCCGTTTTTCGCACTGTATTTGAGAGTGATGGCATTAGCCTTAATCGTAATTCCCCTTTCACGCTCAATATCCATCGTATCAAGCATCTGATCGACCTTATTCCGGTCATCAACGAGACGGCATTTTTCGATTATACGGTCGGCAAGCGTGCTTTTTCCGTGATCGATATGTGCAATAATAGAGAAATTTCTTATGTTTTTCATCTTACCCGGCATTCCTATGAGCTGATTGTTTATAAGGAAACTTAGCGCCTTTACCGGCAAGCATTTTTTAGAGCTTCAACAACAGGCTCTATCGGCAAATAATCTAATGCGCTAAAAACTACGTAAACCGGATCAGTCAATGATCATATAATTACAATTTCTTATATGAAAATCTATAATTAATTGTCCTTAAACCGGGTAAATTTAACAGGTGAATGCTGAAAAAACATTAGTTTTTCACACTCGTGTGATTTTTTTCACATTTTTATTGATTTTTGACATTTTTTCCTTGACCATGACGCATATTTTCAGCATTTTGACCGCAAGAAACCCGATCAGGAGGGGATTATATGAAAAATATCACAAATATTAACGAGCTTGAACAGCTGATCGAAACAGTAAAATCGGCACAAAAAAAATACGCTGAATTTACACAGGAGCAGGTCGATGAAATTTTCCGCAAGGCAGCGATTGCCGCAAACGCGGAAAGAATCCGTCTTGCAAAAGAAGCCGTTGCGGAAACAGGCATGGGAATCGTTGAAGACAAGGTTATCAAAAACCACTTCGCCGCAGAATACATTTTCAACAAATATAAAGACTGCCAGACATGCGGAATAATCGAAGAAGATAAATCGTTCGGAATAAAGAAAATCGCCGAACCGGTTGGCATCATAGCGGGTGTTGTTCCTACAACCAACCCGACTTCAACCGCGATTTTCAAAGCGCTTCTCGCGCTCAAAACCAGAAACGCGATCATATTCTCGCCGCATCCGCGCGCAAAAAAATGTACAGCCGAAGCCGCAAGAATAGTTCTAAAAGCTGCCGTTGAAGCCGGGGCACCGGACAACATAGTCGCATGGATAGATGAGCCTACAGTTGAACTCAGCCAACATTTGATGAAACACAAGGACATCGCACTCATCCTTGCGACCGGCGGGCCGGGCATGGTTAAAGCCGCTTATTCTTCCGGGAATCCTGCAATAGGCGTCGGCGCCGGAAACACGCCTGCGGTAATTGACGAAACCGCTCACATCAAAATGGCAGTAAACTCAATTCTTCTGAGTAAGACTTTCGATAACGGTGTAATCTGCGCATCCGAGCAGTCTGTTATCGTTGTAAAAGAAAAATACGACGAAGTTAAACAGGAGTTTCTTGACCGCGGAGCCTACATTCTAAACGACAAGGAAAGAAAAAAGGTCGCAGAAACAATCGTCATAAACGGCGCACTTAACTCTAAAATTGTCGGTCAGTCCGCGTATAACATCGCCAAAATCGCAGGCATAACAGTACCTGAAACAGCAAAAGTTCTAATCGGCGAAACAACCGAAATCAACGCTGACGAAAGCTTCGCGTATGAAAAACTTTCTCCGGTACTCGCTCTTTATAAAGCGGAAGATTTTAAGGATGCCGTTGCTAAAGCAGTAGCTCTTATCGAATTCGGCGGATTCGGTCACACATCGGTTCTTTATACCGACCAGATCATGAATGCCGACCGCGTAAAATATTACGGCGCGCAGATGAAAACAGGACGCGTTCTCATCAACATGCCGGCATCACACGGCGCAATCGGAGACATTTACAATTTCAGACTTGAGCCTTCACTTACTCTAGGCTGCGGAAGCTGGGGAGGAAACAGCGTCAGCGAAAACGTGGGTGTAAAACATCTCATCAACACAAAGACTGTTGCTGAAAGGAGAGAAAATATGCTTTGGTTCAGAGTTCCTTCTAAAATATATTTTAAATACGGATCACTTCCGGTTGCACTTCAGGAGCTTGAAGGCAAGAAGCGCGTTCTGATAGTTACAGACAAACCTCTTTTTGATCTCGGCTATACAGACAAGATCACCAGCATACTTGATGATCTCAAAATCGATCACGAGACTTTTTATGAAGTTGAACCGGATCCGACTTTCGCAACCGTAAACAAAGGTCTTCAGATAATGAACGTATTCAAGCCTGACGCGATAATCGCGCTCGGCGGAGGCTCTCCGATTGACGCGGCAAAAATCATGTGGCTACTTTATGAAGATCCGAGTCTTAAGTTTGAAGGTCTTGCCCTAAGATTCATGGATATAAGAAAAAGAATCTACAAGTTCCCTTCAATCGGAAAGAAAGCTACGATGATAGCGATTCCGACAACTTCTGGAACAGGAAGCGAAGTAACACCTTTCGCGGTTGTGACCGATGAAAAAACCGGTTTCAAATATCCTATCGCGGATTACGAACTTACACCTGACATGGCAATAGTTGACCCTGAGCTTACCATGAGCATGCCGAAGTCACTTACAGCTTTCTCAGGAATAGATGCCCTTACTCATGCGCTTGAAGCATATGCTTCTGTACTCGCAAGCGATTACACCAACGGAATAGCTCTCGAATCAATGAGACTTCTGTTTAAATATCTTCCGCTTGCTTACACCGAAGGAACTACAAACGTTAAGGCACGCGAAAAAGTTCAATACGCTTCTACACTTGCGGGCATGGCATTCGCAAATGCTTTCCTCGGAATATGCCATTCAACCGCGCACAAATTAGGCGCGCGTCATCATCTGCCGCACGGACTCGCAAACGCGCTTATGATAAGTCACGTAATTAGATTTAATTCAACGGATGCGCCGATAAAACAGACAGCGTTTCCGCAGTATAAATATCCGAACGCTAAAGAGCGTTACGCGAAGATAGCTGACTTCCTCGGTCTCGGCGGAAAAACTGCCGACGACAAAGTGAACAAACTTATCGACGCGATAGAAAAACTGAAAGCCCAGCTCAACATACCGAAAACAATCGCCGAAGCTTCGGTCGGTGAAACGGAATTCTTTGTGACACTTGATGAAATGAGCGAGCAGGCATTTGACGACCAGTGCACCGGAGCAAACCCAAGGTATCCGTTGATCTCCGAGATCAAGGAGCTTTATACAAAAGCATACCGAGGATAACAAACACGCCGATAAGCAGGGATATCCTGTTTATTCACACCGATTTATTCCCCCTTGACCGGCAGAAATGCCGGTCGTTTTTTTAGGCGCGACACGAGGTCGCACCATTACCCGCGGGAAGAGCTTTAGCTCTTAGCGGGATAACGAAACATTTACCTCAGGGTTGTGTGCGATAATTTTATTGGTGTTATTATATCGAGACGGACCCGGATGTCCGTTAAGAACAAGCAATATGCTATTACCTCAAATAGCATATTTACACGAGGTGCTCCTAGCGATGCCTTTTATTGCAACCTCCTGTTGCATATTGAAGGCATCGCTTTGCAGGGCTCGTTCCTGCTGCCTTTTAAATCCGATTTGTCCATTTCTTTTGCATCGCCCAAAAGAAATGGACATTATCCGAGCGCTGATCCATCCGTGGGCGCTCGGACTTGTGTACATCCTTGTACGTATGGAAAAGTCGTCGCCCTATTGTCACGATGACGATAGCGAGACTCTGCGCCACGATGGCGCGATAAAGAGTCGAGCCGTCGCCGCGCGGCTCTTGTCGCGCAGAACTCGCCGAACCGCTTTCAGCGGATTCGGCCAGAACCCCTGCGCTCCGATCAGAGATAAATTTGCCTTAGGCAAATTTTGATTATTGTTCTATTCGTTATTATTTTCTAAAGCACATAGCATACTTGCGAATTGAGTTTAATGTTTACTTGTCACACGACAATAGCCAAAAGCCATAACACAAATGGCAAAATAATTTATCCGTCTTTCATTTATGAAATTATGTTTGATGATGGCGAAAAAATTCAGATATTTATTTTTTGGATTTCAGAGAAATGTTTCAGGTGAATACCATTATTATATAGTAAACACATGCTAAAAAAACTCCATTGAATCTTTAATAAATTCACCATTTTCATCAAATAAAAATGTATAGGTTCCACTTTTGACTAATTGCCAAATACGATCCACATCATTTCCATACTTATCACGCAACCTAATGTCACTTATTAAATCTTTAACCAATGGGAATAATATTTGCCCTCTATCTTTAACCATAATATTATCAATTTCAACCATTTCTGGAACTTCAGCTCTTATTGTAAATTGATTTGTATTTTCAAATGTCGTATAATAAGTTGGTTTTTTCTAATCTTTTGATTAATTAATATTAGATTTGCAAATACTTCTCTGCACTGCAATGGAGACAATGGTGATGTAAGCCGACACAACTCTTTGCCATAAAGAGAAAGCGAACCGCACGAATCATTTAGGATTGCAATGATACAAATATCATTCATTCGAAGCAAAACGGCTTTTCCATCATAAGTGTCACAATAATCAAAATTACTATAATATGACAATACTTTCGCTGGTAATATTACAATTGTTCCAAAAGCATCTTGTGAAATATTACATTTTGTATAAAATGATCGAGCAACACAATGAATATGATGCATTGTTTCCCAATCATATAATTCACCAATTTTCAAATCTGAACTTCTAAAATCTCTGTCTATTCGTAGAAAATTATCCTTCAAGTGTGATTTAATATAAATAAGAGAAAGCCAAACGAAAATTGTCCGTATTCCATTAAATTTAACATGCTCAGTCAAAAAAGTATAATCCTGCGAAAATAGCTGACTAATAGGATTTTCGACTTCTTTACCTAGCAACGAATTACATTCTTTACAACATGGAATTTTATAATTGTAATATTTAAATCGAGCAAGATTAGGAAGCGCAATAGATTTAGAATGAAGATTAAATTTTCGCAAAATCCAATCAGGAAGAATGTGTTCATTATTAAATTCCTTTTCTGACTCTTTTGCACCGCATATAAAACAAACTTCACCTTTACATATTTCATTTTTAAATTTTTCAACACTTAAATATTTATAAATACCATCAATAATAACCGACTTATCAAGTGTCAAAATCACTTTTCTATACACCTATTTATTATTACAATACTTCAAAATACTTTTGGTCATTCCATATAGCAGACACGTGCAGACCATATTTTTCACTAAAGGTAAAATGAAATTTTGAACCGATTACCACGAGTAGCAAGGCGAATATCCAGCGCAGCGTGTAGCAATATTTAGTTGAAGTAAACGCATTACTTAGAAAAGTCTACCATAAAAATAATACCCGCCAAAATCCCAATTGGCAATACTACAATAATTGTTCCGAAAATAATATTAAGTATGGATTTTAGCAAGCTGAACCGCTGTATTTCCGATAGCATTATTACAAATACAACAATCGACCAAATTGATAAAGCAATCGCGAGTCCGATCCAAACATCAGCAACAATAACATTACTAATAAAATATTTATCAATTATCTCAGGATTCAAGAAATTCGCAATAAATAACGGAATGCTAAATAGCAACAACCATAGCCTGACCGAGTTGGCCCAATATAAGGAAAGAATGATTTTTCTTAAATTCGATTCTCCTTTAAGAAGCTTCCCCGTTATATAAATAGCCCATGAAAAAAAGAGAAAAAAAAGGTTTAACATAATGAAATGTTTGATCATAATTGTTACTGAAAAAGATTTACCGGGAAGAAACACTGAAGAATATGTCCCTACTCCTATTACGATAAGAAAGGTTATTATAGAAGCTGATAATAATGAATTTTCTTTATTTATAATAGATATTGCCATTCGCGGCTTTTTGATTAACAGAAGAAAAGGATGCTTAAATATTGATTTCATTTATACAACTCCAAATTAATTGCTTATTACATCTAATCGACAAAAATTTACAACATTGCGGCGACCATATCTCTAAGATGTACTAGAGATCAAGAAGCAAAGAAACTATATTTTGTGCAATGAAGCTCCGACTCTTTTCTTTTTTATTATTTTTCCTATTATAAATCCAATAAGATAATATTGAATAGATCCGAATATCCCCATAAAGATAAAAGGCATAACATAATTAACAATCATGTAATCATATTGAATTATAGACGTTAAAACATTATCATAGAAAATATATGCCAATGATATTGGTACAGTATACTGAACATATAACAACCATAACAATACCGATTCTCCATCTTGAAGTATATATCTGTATATAATAATTCCTCCAATAATAACATTTAACAAATACGTCAAAGAAAAAGATAGTCCAAGGAAGGATGGTTTTTTAGTTGTTTTAGAATAAATTATTGTTTCAATAATTATTATTATAAAAAACATCAGAAAAACAGTATTGATTGCTATCATTGATTACTCTCTATAATTATTTGGCGGTTCTTCGAACAGCTTCATTCATCCATAATACTCAAAACATACCAATTTAATTCAATCACAGAACTCTTTCTTTTCAGAACTCAATTCTACAGGATCCGAGTGTACCAAAGTTAATACACTCAACAAACATCACGAAACACCTATCTTTGTGCACAATGTTGTTGAAAATGTCAAATCCAAAACAAACCGCTCACCACAGAAAATGATGAATGACAAAAAGAACACCAAAACCATTCGGCAAAGCCGAATACATTATAAGCGCAGACTATCGCAGTCATTACGAAGTAATGCGCGATAGTTCTGTCGCGACAAAGAGCGGGCGGGGATTTCAAAAGGGGCGGGGCTGGCGATTGAAGCCCGGTCCCTTTTGATCTTATCGCATGAGACCATGCGAACAAGGAATCTCAAAGGCGAAGCCTTTGATTGTATCCCGACACTCGAGGAAAATAAGTGGATTTCAAAGGCGCCAGCCTTTGACAACAAGTCCGGTGACCGGACAAACCGGATTTTAAAGGTGCGAAGCACCTTTTGGTTTCTGCATGATCCATGCAGGAAATGAATACATAAGGCGAAGCCTTATGAAAAGTAAGCTCAACTCTTGAGCAAAACCCGAATATAATTCTTCCACACAAAGATGAATTTTTTCAATTCAAAAAGTAGACGGCCGCGGCCTGTTCCGAGAAGCATCATAATTGAAAAGATTGCAATAAATATTAAGGCGGAATAAAATCTGCTTCCGAAAACTGAAGCAAATGCGTCAAAAACTGAAATCTGTTCCGGCGTTTCTTTTTTTACCGCTCCGCTTAATGTAAAATTTCCGTTCTTGCGCCTGATTATTTTTCCGTCTTTTAACGCTGCTGCAATAAAAGAATACTCACCCGTCGGCAGATTTTCAATTTTAAACTCACCTGTTTCATTTCTATAAACCGCTTCATCCGTTCCTTTCTTTAAAATCAGTTCGAAAAAGCCGTCGCGGATTTCCTTAGAAGAAATCTTAATATCAACGGAATGTGTTCCCGGCACAACCGTATATTCAAGCGTAACGGGCTTTCCGAAATATTGAACCGGCTGGGTTATTATCACAGAATCATCTTTTACCTTCGCGATATTTTTATATTCACCGGGAGTAAGCTTTGCCGCAGAACCGACGATAATTTCATACAGCGCGACTTTTCCCGGCATATCGGTTTTATCAACAGCTTTTACCGCAAAGAAATATCTGCCCTCTTCAAGATCCGTAAATGAAGTTTCCGTATTTTCCGTAAATGTTTTTGGCGGTGAAGGTTTCTCTTTTGCGATGCTGTAATAATATCCCTTCACGCGCACATCATCTTCAAGATTCCAGCTTAGCGAGCCTGATGACAAAGGGGTTCCCTTCCCTTCAGGATGCGTCTTCGATTCGATAGCGGGCATCGGAAGCTGTGTGCGGCTCACCATCAAAGGATAGCTCAGAGTACGGCTGTAATTACCTGCCTTATCAACAGTTCGAATATGAAAATAAGTTATTCCGTCTTCGAGAAACGGAACCTCATAATATCTCGTGTTAGCTCCGACGTTAACTACAGTCGGATTGAAATAACGTTCGCGGTTTACAGCAAGTGCATATCCTTCGATTCCGGACTCATCTACAGGTGCATTCCATCTTATCTGCGCCGATGACAAGCGCGTCCACTTATTCTGTGGGTGAGTCGCCGAATAAACAAAAGGAATTTCAGCATTCGTGTCCGAAAATTTTCCGTAGACGGAACCGCCCTCATTCCAGAGAGCAAGAATTCTGCTGCCGAAAGAAAGCGAGCGCGGATTATATGCCGGGCCTCTTCCTTCGGATAATTTAACCGGTTCAGTTATTTTTCCATCAGGCGAGATTTTTACAGATGATATGCTGTTTTTTCCTCCGCGTGCGTCATAAAAAAATGCGAAAATATTATCTCCGCCTAACGAAGCCGTTGGATAATAACAGTTCGCGTTTGTATCAAAAACCAGTACAGGCGGCGAGAAGCTTCCGGACTCGCCCATTACGCTGTAATTTATCTTCCAGTTTCCGCCATCATTATTCTGAAAGAAGCAGTAAACTTTTCCGCCCGATAACAGAAGTGACGGACGCGAATCGTTTCCGGTTGAATTGGTTATATTATCAAATCCCGAATAAGTTTTTCCATAATCATTCGAACGCATTATAAAAATGTCATCATTAAGTATTCCGCCCTTGGACGACTTTCCCTGCCATGCTATGTAAACATTGGCGCCGGAAGAAGCTATTGACGGAAAAAACGCACCGCGGAATTCCCTGCTGAGAACTGTTATTTTTTCTGCCGGTGAAAAATTTAAATCAGTACCCGCGATGGACTGATATAGATTAAACTGTTCATTTTCATACGAGTGATAAATTACATGGAGCTCGTTTTTATCATCATAAAATATCAACGGTATAAAATCCATTTCTGTTTTGAAAATCAGCTTTTCAGGAGATGTAAATACCCCGCCGTAATCCGAAGAAAACGAATAAAATATACGGTACGAATTCTCTTCTTCGCTGTACGACTGCCAAACTATGAATATTTTTCCATTGGATGAAATAGCTACGCGGGGATTCATGTTAGGGAAACCTTCCCGCTCTGCGTATGATGCTATCAGTTTCGGATCAAAAAAATTTTTTCCGCCGTTTAGCGACGTAGATGAATAAATGTTGCGTTTTCCCTTCTCTCTGCCTTCAAAAGCGACAACTGCGAAATTTCCCTTCGAAAAAGCGTCAAAACTGGAAAGGTTAATTCTTGAAGGAATAACCTTAAACGGTTTTTCCCATCCGACAGGAGAAGTCAGAGGAATACCTGTAGAAAACATTATCCAGAGAAAAACTGCCGCCGGAATAATGAAAAGCCCGGCTCTTCGCCTGACAGAAGCCTTTCCTGATGAATAGAAAGATCTGACGATTATTTTCTGTAAAAACTTTATAAGCATCAGCTCCCCTTAACAGCCTGAGGGCAAAAAGCACCTCTTAGATAAATAATCGGATAAAAGACATGGAATCAAGCAAAAATACTTTACAAATCAGATAAAAGATATCCAGATTAGAATTTCATGCGGAGCTTTAAATAATCTGAAAAGATTGCCGGAGTTTTCACGGTTTTTTAAAGTTCAGAGTGCAGACGCTTTAAAAATGTACGCATAATCAATCGGAGTTCACATGGAGCTTAAGGATATTATCCGCACGAACAAAGACAGAATATTCATGGTTGATCCTGAATGTTTTATAATCTATACCGGAAGCGAGCTTGATGATCCTCAGCCTTTCATCAGAATAGGCAACTGGGCGGAACTTCCTGCTGATCTTATACCTCTGATTGAAAATATAATTATTCCCGACAGACTGATCGGAAATCCCTCAAATGAACAGTTCAACATCGACATAGACTATCTTCCGACAAACCGCTATATCGGATCGAAAGGACTAGTCAAAAGATATCTGGACTATCAGAAAGTTTTCTGCCTTGATCTCAAAAACGCCGAAATCGTAGATGCCGAAAAAGATATTCCTGAAATTACCGCCAAAAGCAGCATTTCAGACAAGGATTCATTCATCGGCATTTTTTACAGCGACGGAAATTTCAAGATTCATCACAATAAATCCGATCTGTTTAATCTTTCAGAATCATTCAAAACATCATTCAGCGACATCGCTCTCAATGAAAAGCTCGCTGAAATTTCCAGAAAAATCGACGGTACAGGTTTCTTTATAACGGAAGATAATCCCGTTTTCTTTAAACAGAATACGATGGTATCATATCTCTTTCCTTCGCGCTATTTTGAAGTTTTCGCATCTCTCGGCATCAATCCCAAATTCATATCAGCAATAATTCATCCTTCGGCGAATTATCTCAATACTTCGAAATTTCTTAAATGGAAAAACTACTGCCGTTCCAAAATTAAATTTTTCTGCGATCATTCAGAAGATTTTGACCTCATAAAAAGACTCTTCTCCGATACACAGCTTTCTTTCGAACGATTTACATCATTCAAATATTCTTCCGGCGGACTCGAAATAAATGGAATTCCGGGATCATATAACACCGAAATAAAAACAGACTCAAACGGAAAGAAGATTAAATACCTTTTCATAAAAGGCGAAACCGGTTTCAAAGACGCTCTCAAAAAGAAATATGACGCCATATTCATTTCTTATTCGGTTTTTGAAGAAAAATCAGCGCTTATTCGTTCATGCGAAATTCCTTATGCAGTAATCGACGATGGGAACCCTTCTTTCTCTAAAATCTTAAAAACTGAAATAACCGCTCTTTGCGGAAACGCGGAATTCAATATTAAAAAAGCAACCCGCGAAGAAATGAAGAATATTCTTACTTCAATGCTCAGGATTATTCCTTTTTCTGAAACTGACGAATTCGTCACAGAGTGTTCCGGATATTCATCAAAAACAAATGAACTTACCAATACAGATTATTTTAATATTATTGCAGCACTGAAATTCATTATCGCTTTCAGCGAATCGCGTAAAACTGTTCAAAATGCAAAAAGTACCCTCAGAAATTTCCTCGCATCTTCAGGGCACGAATCAAAACACCGTTCGCAGGGAACTATTTTCTGCGTTTACCTTGTCAGCGGAATAATCATTAACACTGCAGAAGGCGCGATATACCGGGAAGTTAAATTCATTTCCGATCATGTTTCCGAAGATCTGCCTGAAATCATTTCACTATCCCCGCAGGAAAAATCAACTGCACATAAAATCATCACAGACAGGGCACGTCTTGCTGAACTCATAAAGATTCTTATAACTAAAAGTTCTCATCGCGAATATGTAAACAAACTAGAAGACGCAATAAAACGCAGAAAAGAAATATTCTCAAATAAAATAATCAGCAAGGATGACATTTTAACATCAGGTGAAACATCGGCAAACAATCATCCGGTTGCGAAAATTCCTGTAATCGGAAAAATTTTCACCTCGTTGACGCAAAAACCGTCACAGTACGAGTATACTGCAGAAGATTTTCAGTCAAAAGAAGAAATTTCCGAAATATGCAGGGAAATAAAAAACGATTCGCTTAAATCGGATAATTTTTCGCTTCCTCAGATTAGAGAAGGAATAGATTTTTTAAATGCACTTCTGCGTTCACCTGCATTTTTTGAAGCGTGGAAGAATTCAGCGAAAAACAAATCAGTAAAACTTCCCTATTCCATGAGAAAAAATGCCGAGAAGCAGAAAGCCTTATCGACTCTTGATTTCAATTCTCTTTCAAGCGGTGATAAAAAAAATCTGGCGGCATTCAACAGAACAATTATTGATATGACATACCGTACGAAGATTAAGTCCACAGAAACTAATGACACTTCTAAAGATGAAATTTTGAAATCAATAATCAGACATAAAAAAATCATCATTCCGGTCAGTGCATTACTTCTTATTCTTCCATTGCTTCTTTTATTTTATATTCAGAAAAACAAACCGATTACCGGTGGTGATATTTCATCAGAGAATAATATAGTATCAGTCAAAGCTTCAGAAACAAAAACTTCAACGGGAATGAAAACTATTGAGCCGCCTGCAAAAATTGACCGTGAGAAAATCGAACGCGATCTCGAAAAAGTACTTCCTTCAAAACCGAATCTTGCCGGCTGGGATTACGAGGTTTTTGTAATGGCAAACAGAATCGCCATTACAAACAATTATTCTCCGATTCTTGAAAACCAGTTCGGCAAAAAAAATCCCAACTGGATATATCCCGACAATATTTTCATCATTCCTACCGGCGAACGAATCATAGTTCAAAAAGGCGACACCCTCTGGAAAATTGCAGGAGACTTTCTTCTGATAGCTCATGACAATTTCACAAAAACGTATCAGAAAATATCCGATCAAATAAAAGACGGAGAAAAACCTGACAAGAAACTGATTGCTGAAGCTAAGAACTGGGCTTTTACAGGACATGACAAGGCTCTATTGAAAAGCGTTTCAGAAAGATGAGAGAAGACAAAATCAATTTTTATATGGAACCGGTTGAAATTGAAATATATTTCAAAAAAGCCGGTACTGTAAAAACAATCATAAAAGAACTGTACATTGAACTCATCGATGAACTTCCGTCTTTCGAAAAAGGACGTATGATTTTTCAGCATTTCACCGACGAAGGTACGCCCATAGATATTCTTGAAGCACAGAATATTTTTCCGGAAATTATTCTACCTGTTACGGTATCGTATTTTCAATACATGGATCTCTATGAAAAACTGAGTTTCCACTTTCAATCAGGAATAAACGGAAGTACGGAAAGCTGGAGACAGGCATTATATCTGACAGAACTGCTCATGAAGTTTGAGCCTACGCTTGCGTCGCTTGAATACATCGGTGATTTCCATACTTACAATCTAAACTTCCTCATAAGAAAGCTCAACACCCTGCAGCAGCAGTTTATTTTGGAAGATTCCACTGTAATTTATCTCATAACCCGCAAAAGAAAAGCTCATGAAAATGAAGCGCCCGACAAGGAATTTGATAAACTTGTGGAGCTCTGGCAATACAACATCAAAGAAAAATTATACTGACTCAGGTGAATCCAAAAGCTTAACATCGGGATTATTTTTAAGAAAATAATCCATTGACCATGTGTTCGGAAAAAGTGCTACCGCGCGGCCTCTGTCATCTTCCGCCACAGCGGAATTACTCGGCAGAATAGAACGTATCTCGTCGGCATCCCCGCCGATCCAGCGCATCACTTCCCACGGCTTGGTTTCAAGATTAGATTCGACTCCATATTCATCACGGAGCCTGTACTGCAGAACTTCAAACTGAAGCGGGCCAACCGCTCCGAGAAGAGGCATAACCGCACCGTATTCCTTCATGTAAAAAGTCTGAACGATATCTTCAGCAAGAAGATGTTCAAGACCTTTCTTGAAAGATTTGTTTGCTGAAACCGAACTGCTCTTCAAATATGCGAAACATTCAGGCGCGAAACGCGGAATCTCATTATATGAAACCGAAGGATCAGTGCTTAAAGTATCGCCGATTTTAAAATCCGCATTTGTAATAAAGCCGAGTATATCACCCGGATACGCTTCTTCAGTCGTTTCGCGCTCACGTCCGAAAACGGTATGAACGCTCGAAAGACGAACCTTTTTCTGTGTGCGGAAATTAATAACGTTCATATCTCTTGTGAATTTACCGGAACAGATTCTTGCAAAAACCATTCTGTCACGGTGAACAGGATTCATGTTCGTCTGAATCTTGAAAACGAATGCCGAGAAGGTATCGCTTTCAAGAGGAAACGGCTCGCCTTCAACATTACGTGCCGTTGGCGGCGCAGAATGATCAAGAAATCCGTTCAAAAGAAGCTCGACTCCGAAATTGTTAGCAGCACTTCCCCAAAATACCGGCGTAGTCCTTCCGGCAAGAACGGCATCAAAATCAAAACCTTCCTGCGCGCCGTCGAGAAGTTCAATCTCCTCAAGTATAGTCTCATATGAACTTTCTGAAAGCAATTCCTTAACAAAAGGATCCTTTATATCATGAATCGAAACAGGCGCCTTGTACGCTCCGCCTGTAGTACGTTCAAAAAGATGAACGCTTTTATTCATCCTGTCATACACACCCTTGAAAAACGGTCCGCTTTCAAGAGGCCAGTTAACAGGAAACGCATGAATCTTGAGAACCTTTTCAAGCTGGTCAAGAAGATCAAGCGGCGGCATTGCCGGACGGTCGAGTTTATTCATGAAAGTAAAAATCGGAACGCCGCGTTTTTTGCAGATCTCAAAAAGTTTGATGGTCTGATTTTCAATACCCTTACCTGCATCGATTACCATTATAACGGCATCGACGGCAGTAAGAACACGGTAAGTATCTTCGGAAAAATCCTTATGCCCCGGCGTATCAAGCAGATTTAATCTGTAATTCTTATACTCAAACTGAAGCAGGGTCGAAGAAATAGAGATTCCTCTTTTCTTCTCAAGCTCCATCCAGTCGGAGGATGTTTCTCTCTGCTTCTTCTTGGCCGTTACCGAACCCGCTAATTCAAGCGCGCCTCCGTACAGAAGAAGTTTTTCTGTAAGTGTCGTTTTTCCGGCATCCGGATGTGAGATGATGGCGAATGTACGCCTTCTCTCGATTTCATTTCTAATATCGGAACTCATATTCTCTCTTAAAATTTCATTTTTTCAGCAAATGCTGTTTCACTTCTGCATGATAATCCTGCAGAGCCCTGACGGTAATACTGCAGTTTTTCATTCTGATTATTCCTTCCACCGCGGCCTTAATAGCCGAACCTGTTGTGATGATAGGAATCTTATATCTTAAAGCAACCTGTCTGATAAGATTGCTGTCGCTCTTCGGAGCCTTTCCTCGAGGAGTGTTGAAAATCATATCTATTTCATTATTCTTGAGCAAATCAAGTATGTTCGGTCTTCCCTCGCTGACTTTATTAACCGTTGAACATTCCATTCCATTGCTCCGTAAAAACTCAGCTGTGCCGCCGGTAGCGAGGAATTTAAAACCTTCTTTATACATCATCAAAAGATCCGGAGCAAGATCCGAACGGCTGCGCTCATTCAGTGATACAAAAATTGATCCTTCAAGTGGCAGGCAATCACCGGCCGCAAGAGCAGATTTATAGAAAGCCTCGCCGAAATCGCGGGCAATTCCCATTACCTCTCCTGTTGATTTCATTTCAGGAGAAAGAACAACATCAACTCCCGGAAATTTATTAAAAGGAAGAACCGCTTCTTTTACGGAAATATAAGGAGTTTCAAATCTATCAGAAAGACCGAAATCCTTAAGTTTAGCACCGAGCATTACCTTGAGCGCGATTTTTGCCAGAGGTATGCCTTTTGCTTTGGACACAAAAGGAACCGTTCTTGATGCGCGAGGATTAACTTCGAGCACATAAACTACATCATTCTTAAGTGCAAACTGAATATTGATAAGTCCGATAACATTAAGCTCGAGTGCAAGAGCCGCTGTCTGGCGTGTGATCTCTTCTATGATTTCTTCTTTAATTCCAAGAGGCGGAATAACGCAGGCAGAGTCTCCTGAATGAATTCCGGCCTGTTCTATATGGCGCATAATCGCACCGATATAAACGTCTTTTCCGTCACAGATTGCGTCTACATCGATTTCAGCCGCGTCTTCAAGAAATTTATCTATGAGCACTGGATGCTCAGGAGTCAGTTCAACCGCAGTCTTTATATACTCAATAAGCGATTCCTGGTCATAAATGATGCACATCGCTCTTCCGCCGAGAACATATGACGGACGCGCAAGAACAGGATAGCCTATCTGGCCAGCTACGCGGAGTGCGTCTTCCTGTGAAAAAGCAATTCCGTTCTCAGGCTGGTTGAGTCCGAGTTTCTTAACAACATCAGAAAAACGTTCGCGGTCTTCTGCTCTGTCAATTGAATCGGGCGAAGTTCCGGCGATATTCACACCGTTTTCAAGAAGCTGGCGCGAAAGCTTGAGCGGAGTCTGTCCGCCGAACTGAACAATAACCGCCTCAGGCTTTTCTCTTTCATATATGTGAAGAATATCTTCAAGAGTCAAAGGTTCAAAGAAAAGTTTATCAGAAGTATCATAGTCGGTTGAAACAGTTTCCGGATTCGAATTTACCATGATGGATTCTATTCCGAGCTCTTTGAGCGCAAAAGAAGCATGACAGCAGCAGTAATCAAATTCAATTCCCTGACCTATTCTGTTAGGTCCGCCGCCGAGAATCATTACTTTCTTAGTGTCGGTTTTGCGCGCTTCGTCGCAATCGTCATATGCCGAATAGAAGTAAGGAGTATACGCTTCGAATTCTCCTGCACATGTATCTACAAGTCTGTAACCCGGTTTTATCGAATTCGCGTTTCTGAAATCGCGGATTGTTTTTTCGCGGTTTTTTACCGCAGTCGAATATTCTTTCTGCGAGTCGCTGCCCTTTTCGTAGATGCGTGAAAGATTTTCCGCATCGGTAAGATAACCGAGCTGTCTGTCCGAATAACCTAGTTTTTTCATTTTTAGCACATTCGAAACAGTCAGTCCGTTCATACGGACATCTTCAACGAATGTTTTTTCGGCATCAACAAGCTCTTCAATCTGCCAGAGAAACCATCTGTCAATTTTGGTAAGCTCAAAAATTCTATCAACTGACCAGCCGAGCTTGAGTGCAAGCTTTACATAAAATATGCGGAGATCATGAGGAGTACGCAGACCGTTTTCAAGAAGATCTCTCTGCTGAAAAAGCGGCTGACGGTGAATCATTCCTTCGAGCTTCAGATTTGCATCAGAACCGAGACCGTATCTGTCGATTTCAAGCGAACGCATCGCCTTCTGTAATGATTCCTTGAATGTGCGTCCGATTGCCATAGTCTCGCCGACTGATTTCATCTGCGGCCCGAGTCTTGTGTCCGCACCCTGAATTTTTTCAAAATTCCATCTAGGAACTTTTACTACAACGTAGTCAATTGTAGGCTCAAAAGAAGCCGGAGTCTCGCGAGTAATGTCATTATTTAGTTCATCGAGAGTATAACCGACTGCAAGTTTCGCAGCGATCTTGGCTATTGGGAATCCCGTAGCCTTTGAAGCAAGAGCGGATGAACGGCTAACACGCGGATTCATTTCTATTACGATGACTCTTCCAGTATCAGGATTTACTGCAAACTGAATATTCGATCCGCCTGTATCGACCCCGATCTCACGAATGATGTTGATCGACATGTCACGCATGTTCTGGTATTCTGCATCAGTCAATGTCTGTTGAGGAGCAACTGTGATTGAATCTCCGGTATGAATACCCATCGGATCAAGATTTTCGATTGAGCATATGATAACTACATTATCCGCCTTATCACGCATAACCTCAAGCTCGTATTCTTTCCACCCGGCAATCGATTCTTCGAGAAGAACCTGGCTGATAGGAGATTCATCTAGACCTTTTCTCACAAGATCAACAAAGTCTTCCTTGTTATAAACGAAATTACCGCCTGTTCCGCCCAGAGTAAACGCCGGACGTATAATCAGAGGAAGCTTGATATCTTCAAGAAGTACGAGCGCCTCGTCAATAGTAGAAGCAAAACCAGACCTCGGAAGATCTATTCCGATTTTAAGCATCGCTTCTTTGAAAAGTTCGCGGTCTTCGGCTTTTTTGATAGCTTCAATATTCGCGCCTATTAGCTCAATCTTCATCCGGTCAAGAACACCGTTGTTATAAAGTGCAAGTGCCGTATTTAGAGCGGTCTGACCTCCGACAGTCGGAAGTATAGCGTCAGGTTTTTCAATTTCGAGAATCTTTTCAACTGCTGCGGGGGTTATCGGTTCAATATAAGTTCTATCGGCAAGGTCAGGATCGGTCATAATTGTCGCGGGGTTCGAATTAATCAGAACAACCGTATATCCCTCTTCCTTTAGAGCCTTGCAGGCCTGGGATCCTGAATAGTCAAACTCGCAGGCTTGGCCGATAACAATCGGTCCCGAACCTATTATCATTATTTTTTTAATATCGGTACGTTTAGGCATTATATCCCTCTTTGAATGTTTTCAGATGGAAAAGAATGTACAAGAGCGGTAAAACCTGAGAATTTTTCAGGGTTAACCTCATATAAAGGCAATTTATGGGCATTCTTTGTCAATAAAAAATATTGAACATCGGCAGATTATATGCCCAAACAAATAATCCGTTGACAGCTATTGTCGTATATAATAGGATTTCGGCGGATATTCTTATCCATCGGGTTAAATTAATGAAAATTAAATTCTGGGGAGTCCGGGGTTCCATTCCGACCCCGCTTGATTCTAATGAAATATATGACAAGTTGAAAGAAACGCTAGATCTTATGACCTTACATGACGTCAAAAGCGATTCGGCTAAAAAAGCTTTTCTCGATTCACTGCCGATATCACTCCGGGGCACTTACGGCGGTAATTCTACCTGTCTTCAGGTTATTCCCGATTCCGGAGACACGATAATCATAGACTGCGGAAGCGGTATTAAAAAACTCGGCAATGAACTCATGAAAACCGAATTCGGACGCGGCGAGGGAAATGCCAACATTCTGATAACCCATACGCACTGGGATCATATTCAGGGAATTCCATTTTTCATGCCTTTTTTTGTTCCGGGTAATCGCTTCACTTTCTATTCGCCTATAAAAGATCTCAAGAAACGCATAGAATATCAGCAGATTTTCACTCATTTCCCGGTAAATCTTGATTATATGAGCTCAACAAAAGAATTCGCAGAACTTGAAGGAGACAGCGAATTCGTTCTAAACGGAATAAGCATAATCAATAAAAGATTCCGCCATCCGGGAGGTTCTTTCGGCTATAGAATAGAAGAAAACGGAAAAACATTCTGTTTTACTTCCGACTGTGAATTTAACCTGGATGAACTCGACAACATAGGTTCGTATGAAAGCTTTTTCCGGAATGCTGATGTATGTGTCTTCGACGCACAATATACTTTCGATGAATCTGTAAATAAAATCGACTGGGGGCATTCATCCGCTTCAATAGCGATTGACATTGCCGCAAGATTCGGAGTAAAAAAACTGATTCTGTTTCACCACGATCCGGATTATAATGACAAAAAAATTGAACAGGTTCTTGCTAACGCGAAAAGCTATCTTTCAGTAAATAAAGAGAAGAAACGCTCCGACCTTGAAATAGACATTGCAATCGAAGGTAGCATCCTGGAAATATAATTATTCCGCTCTCTGCAGTTTCTGAATTTCTGATAGCTTGCCTAGAACGATTAAAATTGAATTTACGCGTATGATGTCGCCTGCCGAAGGCGCCATTTTCGTGTGATAGGACTCAGCATCTCCAGTATCTTCCGGTGTTTTAATTCCTATTACCTGACAGCTGAATCTTGATGTTATTTTAAGCTCCGCAAGAGTCTTTCCTATAAATGAATTCGGCGGAATTACCTCAACTATACCGTAATCATCAGTAACAGGCAAATAATCAAGCGCGTTCTTGAGAAGAATTTTATTGCCGAGTTTTACAGCTATATCTCTCTCCGGAAAAACAACTTCATGTACTCCGAGCTTATCGAGAATTTTTGCGTGATCTTCGGAAATTGCTCTCGCTACTATATGACGACAATGTAGCTCTTTCAGAAAAAGAGAAACAAGAATGCTCGAAGTCATATCCTGACCGATAGCGACTATTGCAGAATCATAATCACTTATCTGAAGTGATTCAAGAACTTCCTTCTGGGTGACATCACCGCAAACGGCAAAAGATATATAATCCTTGGCGCTGTTTACGACTTCGATGTTGGAATCGACACCGAGCACTTCAGCGCCGTTTTGAACTAATGTCTTGGCGATTGTTATTCCGAAATTGCCCAAACCAAAAACAACAATTTTTTTCATTTATCCCACCATTATATTTTCTTTAGGATATTTCAAGCTAACAGTTTTCTGATTAAACGTAAGAGACGCAAAAAGTGTCAAAGGGCCCAGTCTTCCCGTAAGCATTACTATGCATGTTAATATTTTACCCAATACCGTCATCTGGGGTGTTATTCCGACAGATAATCCGACAGTACCGAACGCTGAAGTTATTTCGAAAAGCGATGAAAGAAAAATATTTTTTATCTTAAACGCATCAAAATAAATTAGAAAAAATGTGGAAACAGAAACAAAAAACAAAGCCAGAATCAACAATGTCATTGCTTTCTCCAGAGTCTCTTTGTCGATTGTTCTCTTCCATAATACAAGATCGACAGCTCCCTTGAATTTTGAATAAATCAAAGAAAGAGTAAGCCAGAATGTCGTTGTCTTAACTCCGCCGGCAATTGAACCGGGAGATCCGCCGATAAACATCAAACCCACCATCAGAAATAAACTCGTTTCACGCAAAGAAGCAATTTCAACAGTATTGAAACCGGCAGTTCTGCAAGTAATTGATTGAAAAAAAGAATTTATTATTTTATCCAAAAGATTCATATTGGAAAGAGAATTCCCCCTTTCCAGAAGAAAAAATACCGATGCGCCTGCAATAATAAGAAACAATGTCGCCGTAAGTACGATTTTAGAATGAAGCGACAAAGTAATCTGAGGATGATTTTTTATATTTCGGTATTTCCCCAAAAGATAAATATTGTGAACGATCTCACTCATTACAAAAAAACCGACTCCGCCGAAAATTATCTCAGCGGAAATAACAGACAGCACCAGTTTATTATGAGAAAACCCCATCATATTATCAGAATAAAGCGAAAAGCCCGCATTACAAAATGCAGATATTGAATGAAAAACCGCATCCCATAAACCCTGTGAAATATTTCCCCTTGCGCTATAAAACTCAGGAAAAAGCAAAGCCGCCGCGATTGTTTCGACGACGAATGAAAACAGAAGAATTCTTCTTAAAATACTTTTTATGGGGAGTTTTGAATGCACGGAATATAAATCCATCAAAGCGAACTGCCATCGCACGGAAAGTTTCCTTCCAAGTAAAAAAGCAAATGTTACGGAAATGGTCATTACACCCAAGCCGCCGAGCTGAATAAGCACAGCTATGATGAACTGACCGAAATGAGAAAATACGCCCGGCACATCAACTGTCACAAGACCCGTAACACAGACAGCCGACGTGGAAATAAACAGTGCATCAATAAATTTAATTTCTTTAACAAGAGATACAGGCATGGAGAGAATAAAAGCTCCCGCAACAATCAATATCACAAAACTGAATATGATTTTAAAAACGGGATTAACCGGAAGGGTGTATTTTTTATAATTATTCATATAACAGAAAAAAAGAGCATTTCTGCTCTTTTCCCTATTTGGGCGATGACGGGATCGAACCGCCGACATTCTGCTTGTAAGGCAGACGCTCTCCCAGCTGAGCTAATCGCCCTTTTTTTCATCTTCGTATCTGCTTTCTTTGAACATTATTGAAAATCTCGCTGGTACGTCAATCGTTTTTTTTGCAATTGGCGAGTAAATTTTTCTGCTTTTTTTTTCGGCCCTGTAAAAAGTTCCGAATTTTCTCAGCTCGATTCTCTCGCCTTCAGTAACCTTCTGTGAAACCACAGAAAGAAACATATCAACAACTTCCGCAACGTCCTTTTTGTTTAAATTCTCAACCTTATTCCAAATGATATCAACAATATCATTTTTGCGCAAAGAACTGCCTACTTAACAACCGAATTAATCATTTTAGCAAGTCTTGATTTAAGTCTTGCAGCTTTTTTCCAGTGAATAAGTCCTTTTCTTGCAGCGCTGTCTAGATTTTTGTCTACACTGCTCTTATTTGTAGATAGAACTTCCTTAGTTGCTTTTTCTGAAGCAGATGAACGCAATTTCTTAATTGAAGTTCTCAAAGCAGACTTCATTGAAGAGTTTTTCACTCTGCGTTTTTCGCTCTGTCTGATTCTTTTTCTTGCTGAACTTGTATTTGCCAACTTTTTTACCCTAATAAATCAAATATTAATCATATATGGAAAGACTTGCTTTTTGTGTCAATAAAAATACCGAAAGAATCATTTTTTAAGTATTCTTAAACTAAAGATGTCAAAACCACTGCACCGTTTTTTGTAACAGCAACGGTTTCTTCAAACTGCGCAGAAAGCGAACCGTCTTTTGTTACAGCTGTCCATCCGTCTGCAAGAGTTACCAATTCGCGTTTTCCTGCATTTATTATAGGCTCTACTGCAATTACAAGTCCTTCAGCTATCCGCAAACCGGTTTTTTCTTTGCCGTAATGAAGAACCACCGGAGGTTCATGAGCGGCAAAACCTACTCCATGCCCGCAAAATTCCCAGACAACAGAGCATTTTCTTGAATTAACAAATTTTTCAACAGCGGAACCTATATCTCCTAAAAAATTTCCGGCTTTCGCCTGTTCAATTCCTTCCGCAAGAGCGATTTGAGCAGTTTCAATCAGTCTTTGCGCTTCAGAAGATATTTTCCCGCATGCAAAAGTTCTGCATCCATCGGCAAAATAACCGTTTTTTGATGCGCCTATGTCAATTTTAACAATATCTCCGGTCTTAATTTTCTTTTTCTTATGAGGAATCCCATGAACAGCTTCATGATTGATGGAAATGCAGCTTGAATAAGCATAATTCTGCATAGTCTTAAATGAAGCACGACAAGCATGCTTGTTTAAAAATGATTCTATGTAAGTATCAATTTCGAACGCGCTAGCCGAAGCCAGATCGGTTTTCGAGATCTCTTCAAAAAGTTCTGCAATTACTCTTCCAGCATCTGCAATACGCTTTATATCTTCCGGTGATTTGAGTTTCACACCGGAAGATTTCAATGATAATTTACTCATTATCCGGAATATATTCAGCTTCTTCTTCCGGAACAGCTTTTACTTCCGGCGGCTCTTTGGAAACTTTAACTTCCTTAACTTCTTTTATCTCTTTAACCTTTTCTTTTTTTGACACGGCAGGCTCATCTTCAACCAGACCGGCCGCGGCCCTAACCTTGCGCTCGACCTCAGCCAGAATGAAAGGGTTCTCTGCAAGATATTTTTTGACGTTTTCTCTTCCCTGACCGATCTTATCCTCACCGTAAGAATACCATGTTCCGCTTTTCTTCAGGATATTAAATTCAGTACCCAAATCAACAAGCCCGCCTGTCTTCGAAATACCCTCATTGAACATCATATCAAATTCGGCTTTCTTAAAAGGTGGCGCAACTTTATTCTTCACAACTTTAACACGAACACGGTTTCCGATAGAATCCTCGCCGACTTTTAAAGTTTCGATTTTGCGAATATCAAGACGAACAGAAGCATAAAATTTCAGCGCGTTTCCGCCCGTGGTTGTTTCAGGCGAACCGAACATGACACCGATCTTATGACGGATCTGATTTATGAAAATAACAGTGCAATTGGTTTTTGCAATAATACCAGTAAGTTTTCTTAATGCCTGACTCATCAGACGGGCCTGAAGACCCATGTGGGAATCTCCCATATCGCCGTCAATTTCAGCCTTTGGCACAAGAGCTGCAACCGAATCTATTACAATTATATCAACAGCTCCCGAACGGACCAAAGATTCGCATATTTCAAGAGCTTCTTCACCTGTATCAGGCTGAGAAACAAGAAGATCATCAGTTTTTACTCCGAGCTTCAACGCGTAAACCGGATCAAGAGCATGCTCTGCATCGATAAAAGCAGCCATACCGCCGGCTTTCTGGCATTCTGCAACTATATGCAGAGTCAAAGTCGTTTTACCCGAGGACTCAGGGCCGTATATTTCAATAATTCTTCCTTTAGGAATACCGCCGATTCCCAGAGCTATGTCCAATTCAAGCGAACCTGTACTTATCGCATCGACCTTAACTTTGGCGCTTTGATCGCCAAGTTTCATTATCGACCCTTTTCCGAACTGTTTTTCTATCTGCGCAATGGCAGAATCAATGGCCTGCGCTTTTTGATTGAGTTCTTTCTGATCTGCCATATAAATCTCCTTATCGTTTGTATAGTACTATAATTATAATTGCAACAATTCCGTCAAATACAATTTGCCCTTAATCAAAAAGCCTGTCAATCAAAAGGAGGCCCCCTGCCGGACTGACAGAACAGACAAGAAATCCGGCAGGGAAGCAAATGGAATTAACAAACAATAATTAATACGTATTTCAGATTTTTTTTTCGCAAAAATATGAAAAATAATCACTCATCTCACATTAATTCAAAGCCTTCAAAACTCTTTTGTTTAATCCCTTGACAAATACCTTCCAAATTGTTCCCTTATCATGTATTTTTCACCGAAGGGGAATCATGAGAACAATTGCCATTCTTAACAACAAGGGCGGAGTCGGAAAAACAACCAGCACCGTAAATATTGCTGCGGCAATGCAGATTCTCGGCAAAAGAGTTCTCGTAATCGATATCGATCATCAGGCGCAGGCAACCTACCACTTCGGACTGTCCGCAGGCGATGTCAAGTTTACGATATTTGAAGCTTTAAAAGGCGAAGTGAGTTTTGACGATGCCAAAATCGACAGAAACGGAATAGATATTCTTCCATCAAAAAACGATCTCAAGGATCTCGATTTTCTCCCGTTTCCTGCGAAAGAATTTCTTCTGAAAGAGGTGATGGAAAAGGTTAAGGGATACGATTATGTTCTCATCGACTGCCCGCCTTCTCTCGGAATACTTACTCTAAACGCACTGACCTATGCTTCGGAAATTATAGTTCCGCTTCAGCTTGAATTTTTGCCCTTTCACGGAATGTATAACCTGTTTGAAGGAGTTCAGATGGTAAAACAGCGCCTGAACAAGGGAATTGAAGTAACAGGCATCATCGGCACGATGTACAATGCGGCAAAATCAATCAACCGCGAAGTATTAAGCGAAACGGACGAGCGTCTTCCCGGAAAGCTATACCAGACTCTTGTGCGCGAAAATGTTGCACTGCAGGAAGCTCCAAGCTGGGGAAAGACTATTTTCGAATACAAATCCGACAGCAACGGCGCAGTTGATTACATGAATCTCACAAAAGAAATCGTTGCCCAGGGCTGATCTTAAATAAACTCAAAACTGCATTATTTATTCATAATCCTTCTATTAAATACCGAAAATAGACTATAGGAATTCAAAATTCCAACAAATCATATAATACGGTATTCATCATGAAACTTGGAATCAAAGGCAAACTTGTTTTTTCATTTTCAATTCTGACTTTTTTTACGCTTTGCGTAGGTCTCTTCGGCATCTGGGGTATATCACAGATGAACACGAAAATTAATGAGATGTACTCAAATAATCTTGAAGGAATCCGTATCGCAGATAACATCGACAGATCAATTCTTACCGTCAGGGTTTCCGGTCTTTACTACATTGCAAACACTGATAAAGAAATTCAGAAAGCAATGAATGACGCCATCACAACAAATCTACAGATTTACAACAAAAGCATTGATGACTACAAAAAAACATCTCCGGGAGAACGGGAAACAGAACTCATGAATCTCCTAACCACCGGAATGGAAGAATATAAACCTCATTTGAACAAAACACTTGAACTCGCTGATCAGGGAAAAACAAAAGAGGCGGTTGAATATTTCCGCCTTAACAATGCAGTTATTTACGCGAAAAAGATAAAACCATACGTCGACGAAACCGTTAAACTCAATGAATCTATGGCACAGGAAGCACTTAAGGAAAGCAATACTTTAAAGAACAGAATCGACGCAATTTCTTCAGCAGTAATCGGTATATCCATTTTGTTTTCTCTAATCCTTGCGCTAATGATAATCAGATCAATTCTCGGCATCATCAAACGCATAGACACTACTTCAAGCGAAGTTAGAAGCGGCGCGGAACAGATTTCAACATCTTCCGTACAGCTAAGTCAGGGAGCCAGCGAACAGGCTGCAAGCGTCGAAGAAGTCTCATCTTCGCTCGAAGAAATGACTGCGACGATTCGGCAGAACGCAGAAAACGCGCGGGAAACAGAAAAGATCGCAATAAAAATTGCCTCCGACGCCAAGGGCGGCGGCGAAACTGTAAAACAAACGGTTTCTGCGATGAAAAACATCGCAGAAAAAATATCAATAATTCAGGAAATCGCCCGTCAGACGAATCTTCTTTCCCTTAACGCATCAATCGAAGCCGCACGCGCAGGTGAACACGGAAAAGGATTCGCGGTTGTTGCAAGCGAGGTACAGAAACTCGCCGAACGCTCACAAAACTCTGCGGCTGAAATCCGTGAACTGTCGGGATCAAGCGTTGAAGTCGCAGAAAAAGCCGGCGAAATGCTCGACAAACTCGTACCCGACATTCAGAAAACATCCGAGCTCGTTGCAGAAATAAACGCGGCCAGCGGAGAACAGGCAAACGGAATTCAGCAGATAAACAGCGCCGTCCAGCAGTTAAACTCTGTAGTACAGCAGAACGCTTCCGCATCGGAACAACTTACAGCAACTGCAGAAGAGCTTTCTTCGCAAACTGTTCATATGGAAGATATAATTTATTATCTCAAAACAGGCCGGCACTCTGCAGGTTCCTTTAACAAATAAAAGAAAGGAAGCGGGATAAAGAAAAAGATTTTATCTTATTATCTCGCTTCTGCATTTCAACAATTCAATTTCTTCTGAAATTTCCATTTTCATCTTTTTTGAATCGGTGAGAATTCCGCCTATAACACTCATCAGCCTGTCAGCAGCAAGAACGCGCGGAATAAAAACATAATCCGCTCCTTCCGCATACATCTTTAGCGCGCGTTCGATACTCTCAGCGGTAACGATTATTTTCGCATTCGGGCACACATCACGCATGTGGCGTATTATTTTCAGATTATCAGTTCCGACCAAAATCGTATCAGGGATGGTTGATACGACAATTTTCACATCATGAATTCCTGCATGATAAAGAGTGTCAAGATGACTGATATCACCGTAAACCACCTTAACTCCGACGCTTTGCAGCGACTCGTGAATTTCGGGATTAAAATCGACTACAACGATTTTGTCCTTGAGCGATGAATCGTTTTCTTTTGAACCGAGCACTTCACTCAAGAGCGAACTCGCCATTCTGTGAAAACCCAAAATCGCAATTTCTTTGCCGGGTGTCGTTTCATCATCATGAACTGGTGAAGAAATTTCCTTCAAACCGGCCTTCCTTAAAATAAATGATGCTGCTTTCTGTATGGAATCATTATATTTAATCATGTAGGTTGAAAGGGCAGAAGTTATTACAAAAACGAAAATGATAACAGACATCGTTTCCTGGGAAATATGACTGTGAGCTAAACCGAGTGAAGCGATAACAAGGGAAAATTCACTTATCTGCGCAAGATTCACAGAAGTCAGAAGACTTACCCTCAAACCGTTCTTTAGAGAATAAAGAACCGGAAATACAGAAAGAAACCGCGACAAAACAAGAAACGCCGAAGCGGCTGCGGCAATTCCGAGAACAGATAAATTTTCAAAAGGATTCGGAATTCGCATTCCAAGCGATACAAAAAACAAAGTGATGAAAAAATCGCGTATATTAACGACTTTTGCGATAACATCAAGATTGTAAGGAAATGTTGAAATCGCAACTCCGGCAATAAGAGAGCCCATTTCCTGCGAAAGACCGAGAAGTGCGGCGGAACCGCAGACAAGAAAACACCACGCAAGTGAAGAAATCAAAACAAGCTCAGGTATTTTAGCGATTGTTTTAAACAGCTTGGGCAGAACATAACGGCTGACAAGCATACTGACTGCAACAAGAAATATCCCTTTGCCGAATGACAGAAGAATGTTCAGAATATCCGGATTTACAAGGTTCGGCTGAATGCCGAGAAGTATTATTGCCCAGATATCCTGAAAGACCAGTATGCCGAGAGTGAGCCGTCCTGCAAGTGTATCGAGTTCGAATTTTCCATAGAGAAGTTTTACAACAATGGCCGTACTGCTCAATCCGCAGCATGCGGCAAGATAAAATAAATCATATCCTCCGCCCTGAGCCGAGTAACCGAGAAGTAGAAAGAAAGCAGATCCTAAAAGAGCGCAAACAGGAAACTGAGTTACGCCTCCCGCTACTAGAGACTTGCCTGAGCATTTCAGCTTTTTGACGTCAATTTCCAGACCTATCAGAAAAAGGAGGAGAATTAAACCAAAATGCGAAATTGTTTCAATATCTTCAGCTTTTTCGATAAAACCGAAACCAAGTTTAGGTCCGATAATCACGCCGGCAATAATGTACGCAAGAAGAAGAGGCTGTTTGAACAAATGAGATATAAACGCTACCACAGTTGCCGCGAGAATTGCAATGCCGACACTGGCAATCATATTCGGATTATCAGATGCTGTTTCGCCGGAAAAAAGATTAATAGAAACAAAAACAGATGAGGTGAATAAAATAATTAGAATTAATTTATTTTTCAATGACAACATCGGCACTTCCTTAGAAATTCAGAAGAAGATAATTAGCTTAATCCAATTCATTCCTTATCAGAAACAAAATCGGTATAAGAAATTTCATTAATTAGATTTTCGTCCGCGACTTTATAAGCACTTTTAGACTGAAGCAGTTTTCCGTCGTCATAAAGCATTATCGAAATACTCTCAGTGGCGTTCGACGCAGCCTTTGCAAAAATATAGATTGAAGATTCCGGTGTAACAAAATTTACGGAAAGCGTATATGATGAATCTTTCATTTCGGACACGGAAAAGGTTACAGGGTCTTCATCATCAACAATATAATATCCGACAAATCCATCGCCGTATGATATTATATGAAATTTGCTTGAACCTTCAATTTCTTCGTCATTTTGACAAGAAATCAGAACGAATGCAAACAGAAGTAAACCTGATGTTTTTTTAAGATAATGCCAAAATAAATTGTTCATACGCATTCATTTATCCTAAACTTAATAACTGTCAACAAATTCTTTGATTTACCATTTTTTGAGATATAGCAGGGTTCAACTTAAAAATCGAATTATCAGTTAACCGTAAAATAATAAATAGAATAATCAAATTGCCTTATTTGATAATATTTTATACCTTATAATAACGACGTTGACACATTATCAAGATTAACACCTACTGACGTCTCCGCCTTCGGGCAAAATGGAGAAAAAATGCAGATATTAAACCACCCGAAACCGGCAATTATTCATAAAGACGGTGAAGTGAGCTACACGGATCTTTTAAAAAATATTTCTGCAATAGCCGGACTTCTCAAAAATGAACCTTTCAAAGCCGTAATTTTATCCGAAAACAGGCCGGAATGGATTTACGCTTTTTATGCTATAATAAAACAAAACGGCATTTCCGTTCCGGTAGATTTTCTATCAAGCGAAGAGGAAATACTTTACATAATAAATGACTGCGAACCTGATTATATCTTCTGCTCGGATCAGACGGTCAAAAAGGCTCAAAAAGTATCCGATATTGCATCCAAAAAACCTGCTCTCTTGAATTTTGACACATTAAACATCAATTATCAGAACGAAAAAGCAGATGAAATCAAACCAAAGAATTATTTTGATACTGCTTTCATCATTTACACTTCAGGAACAACCGGTTCCCCAAAGGGAGTCATGCTGACCCATGATAATATTCAATCAAACATCGAATCTGTTCATGATGACGCTAAAATATTCATAGAATCCGACAGAGTAATGATTCTTCTTCCGCTTCATCACTCATTTCCTCTGACCGGAACCATAATTGCACCTCTTCACGTGGGAGCTACGGTGGTAATTGCACCATCAATGAATCCCGACGACATAAAAAATACATTAAAAGACGGAAAAATAACTCTTCTAATCGGAGTACCGCGCCTATACCAGCAGCTGATGAAAGGGATTAAGCAAAAAATTGACGCACGCTTCATAGCAAGAGTATTTTTCAAAGCCGCATCCGTACTTAATTCCCGGAAATTTTCAAAAAAGATATTTTCAGAAATACACAAAGCCTTCGGCGGATCGATGCGATATCTTGTGTCAGACGGAGCCGCACTGGATATTAAATCGGCAATTTTTTTTAAAACACTCGGATTCGAAATGCTTGAAGGATACGGAATGACTGAAACGGCTCCCATGATAAGCTGCAACCGCCCGGGCCAAATCCGTCTCGGCAGTGCCGGAATAATAGTCGTTAATATGGAAGTAAAAATTGAAAACGGCGAAATTTGCGCACGCGGAAGAAATGTAATGAAGGGTTATTACAATAAACCCGAAGAGACTGATAAAATTATAAAAGACGGGTGGCTGCACACAGGTGATTCCGGATATATAGATAAAAACAATTTTCTTTTTGTGACAGGGCGGATAAAAGAAACAATCGTTCTCGAAAACGGCAAAAACATCAACCCGGAAGAGATAGAAGAAAAACTTTCACGGTCTCACTTCATCAAAGAATGCGGCATATTCCTTGATAATGGAATACTGAAAGCGTTAATAGTGCCGGATCTGACTGAAATAGAACAAAACGGCATTCATAATATTCATGAATTTTTCAAGTGGGACATCATCGACAGCTACAACAAGTCAGCTTCATCATACAAAAAGATATTAAGCTTTTCTCTTACGGAAAACGAACTGCCGCGGACAAGGCTTGGAAAACTTCAGCGCTTCAAACTCAAAGATATTTCTACATCAAAGCAGACTGCAGAAAAGGACAATTCAAACCAGCCGGAGAGTGAAGAATACATCCTGATTAAAGATTACATCGAAAATACTAAGCAAATATCCGTAAGACCTCGAAACCATCTTGAACTTGATCTTGGAATGGACTCTCTCGACAAGGTAGCACTGATCTCTTTTATTAAAACACGTTTCGGAATTAAAATTGAAGATGAAAGCGCTTCAAAGCTGACAACACCCGAATCGCTTGCAGAATTCGTAATAAACAGCAATTCGGAAATAACAGAAGAAATCAGCGACTGGAAGACAATACTTAATAGCGATTCAATGAAAGCAATACCGCAAAGCCGCTGGCCGCATATTGCACTCAGAAATTTCTTTAAAATTTTCATTAATATTATCTGCCGCATAGAAACGAATGTACAAAAAATTGATATCACTTCACCTGTTATTATCGCTCCCAATCATCAAAGCAATATTGACTGGATTCTGCTTGCCTCGGTTCTATCTCCTGAAATTTTGAGAAAAACTTATATATTTGCAAAAGCGAAACACTTCAATACACCGTTTCGCAAATTTCTCGCGAAACGCTCAAACATTATTTTGGTTGATATCAATTCAAATCTCAAAGATACGATTCAGAAAATGGGTGAAGTACTTCGCAACAAATGCAATGTAGTAATTTTCCCCGAAGGCACACGAACTCAAAACGGCCGACTTGGAGAATACAAAAAGACTTTTGCGATATTGAGCAAAGAACTTAATATTCCGGTCGTACCAATTGTCATAAAAGGCGCCTACAAAGCCTACCCTTCCGGTGCAAAGTTTATCAGACCGTTTACGAAAATCACTGTTAACTTCATTGAACCGCAAAATGCAGGAAATTTTACTTACGAAGAATTTACTGAAAATATTAGAAACTTAATGAAAACTTATCTTTAAAGATTTCATTCTCTTTCATTATGAGACAAATCATATTTTTGTCTCATAATGATATTTTGTTTCACATATGGTATCATAATGATACGATACGTAATCAAGTATCATTATGAGATATTTGAAACTGCAAATAACTGCATCAAACAAGAATTCTCACTAATTATGTCCCCCGATAATAGTCATATTCACAAATATGTACACCAAATCCATAAATATTAATTAAGAAATTATTTTCCAGATGGCACACTTATTGCTAATAGTATCTGGAGGTAAAAATATGAAAAGTATAAGGTTCTTCATATTAGTTCTATTACTTGCTCCAATACTCACTATGACTTATTGCGGCGGCGGATCCGGCGGCAGCGACACAGTCGATCTTACAGACAAACCCGGCGGAAAACCATCTATTCCCGACAGCAATACCCCCGGCACTACACCTGAAAGTCCTGAAACTAACCAAGTTCCGGTTGATTTATCAGGAACCGTTCTCGATGAGTCCGGAAATGCCGTTTCCGGCGCATTAATCACAGTAAAAGATTCATCGGGAAATATTATTTTCCAGATCACATCAGCAGAAGACGGAAGCATATCTTTCAATTCCGAACTTTCAGAAAACACCGCTCCTGCAACAGTAGTTATCAGCGCAAACGGATATACTACAGAAACAATCAACGTCACTTCGATCTCCGACATCCAAAATGCTATAGCAAAGATTACGCTTGATAATGCCGACACAACATATTACAACCTCACAACAAACGTGACCGACAACACCAGCGGAGATTCAAAACCTATCGCAGGTGCGTCAATATCAATTAAAGATTCCAATGGAGTCGTGATAGCTCAATTTCCTAAAACCGATTCAAGCGGAAACGCATCATTCGCAGGATTCATTTCCGATGTCGCAGGATCAGTAAATGCTTATATCGATTTCGAATATCTTAAAAACGGCGAAATTAAAACCTACACTTATACCGTTTCAGCAAACTCTCTCGCTGATCTCATAGCTAAACTGGAATCAGGAATTGCAGTTCTACGCAACGTCGTTGACGGAACACCTGCAGAGACTGACGACAACACGCCTCCTTCAACAGTTCAGCAGGTTGCATTTGATGTTTATATCAAAAATCAGGAAACAAGCGAAGTTATACCAGGCGCGGTGCTCCAGATAGTTAAAGTAACCGACGTGGTAAAAAATTCCGCAGGCGAAATTATATCTTTCAATGAAACAACAGAAGTCATTACTTCATTGATTTCTGATGCAAATGGAAAAATTGACGGAACAATTCCGATCAATACAGCCGAAGGATATGTTTCAATAATTGTTAAAGCTAACGGTTATGAAGAAGCAAAACCTGTTGTATGCAAAGACATTTCAGGTCTCTCTTTAATAGACGGCCAGATTGTTCTTAAAAAGCAGAGCGAACCTACCGGAATAGATAATGACGGCGACGGAATTCTCGCTCCGAATGAAGGAACAGATGTAAATAACAATGATGCGTCAGTTGCGGCAATCAACACTGCTTCTTACGTGTTTGCATTCGAAGACAATTATGACAATGGAACAAAGAAAGGCGATGCTGACTTCAATGATGCGGTAGTAAAAGTTACATACAAGCAGTATGTTAACTCTGAAGGCAAAACAACAAAGATTGAAATAATCACCAAGCCTTTAGCAGCAGGCGCAGGATACCACAATAAATTCGCTATCCGTATAGCAGGAAAAGATCATGTAATTTATGCGAATCTTCACGAACCTTTCCGCGCAAACGGATATACCAAAGAAGACTGGAACTGCAATACCGCAAAAGGATACGCTTATATCGACGTTCCGGAAAAAACAACTGTAGTTGAATATCCTGAAGGAATAAGCGCAAAAGATCTCGGCTCAATGCCTTTTGATCCGTTCATCGTTCCTAATAATGATTCATGGAGAGGCGAAGTTCACATTCCGGCATTCAACACAACTTATACCGGAGCTCTTGTTGACAGCGAGAACTTCCCTTGGGCGATAGTGATACCTGAAGATTGGCAGTGGCCGTATGAAGGCACAACTAACGGGATCTATACAGCATATAAGAATTTTGAGTCATGGTATGAATCAAAAGGAACTATGAATAAAGACTGGTACACTTATCCGGAAAGAAGACACGTTTTCAAACGCTGAGACCGTCTGGTAATCATTACTTAGACGTTTTCATAAATTTCAAAGCCCCGAGTACCCCCCGGGGCTTCTTTTTGTCTATTTGTTGCGAGCAGAACACACAATCCATTTCGATGAATTCTCGGCAATATCCCATAAAGCGGATTCATTAACTTTATTGATTAATATTTTTCACCTCATTCTCCGTTTGATCTGTTTTTGCTGATATATCTTTTGAAACCTTCAGAACCCTCTTTTTCCCAATACTCGCAGTATTCATTATAATTCTCTGCGACTTCGGGCGGCAAATCCCCCAACTGGCCGCATCTTATTTTCATTTTACGCGACATGTGTTTTCCAATATGTCTGCCGGGATGATGCTTGAGGCTACCGAAAAGAATCTTTGATAAAATCACCAGTCCAACACCCTGAAAGAATGTTATTGTTTTAATTCCGAAAAGATCCGGCATCAGCCAATTCCATAGATGCATAAAAATGAAACCGAAAAGTCCTGCCAGAAGCAATGCGCCGACTGCCCCCGCGATTACCATTCCGACAATTTTCAGTACTTTAACCGCTCTTCTTTCATTCTTCATAATAATCCTCCTTTGAAAATCCTATCTGATGCAGAATGTTTTCCATTTTCTTTAACGCTCTCGATTTTCTCGATAAAAGAGTACCGACCGGTTCACCAAGAATATTTGAGCACTCTTTGAAACTTTTGCCTTCAAATTCAGTCAGGCAGACTATTTCTCGTTCATCCGGACGTAAAAGATCAAGAGCCTCAAAAATCAGCCGGCTGATTTCCTTCCGCTCCGATTCATCTTCTACGCTGTACTTCAGATCATATAAAAAATCCGAAATAGTAACACCGGAATCAGCACAGACTTTATCATTTACAGAAACATCGTCTTTTGTTTTTCTAAAAGCATCAATGACTCTGTTGCGCAATGACCTATAGACATATGATGACAGATTTTCAACCGGTGAAGCATCGGCCGAATTCCAGATTGACAATATCACATCCTGGACAATATCTTCACCGTCACGGTCAGACACATCACTGATCAGCTTCCTGACGAATGCCACCATTCTTGGTCTTTCTTCTTTGTAGAACTGACTGATTCTGTTTTTCAATTTCGTTAATCCCGCACCTTAAGGCTCACAGTTTATAACGGAATAACGCAAGTTTTATTGCAAAAAATTACCCGAGATGAAGAAATTTAATTCTCAACGAAATGTAAATATCGAACAGGAAATAATGGATTTAGAACAAAAAAAGCAATCAGCCGGGTTTTTACATAGAGGTTTCGGCAAAGCCTGATAAACTAATCAGTATAGCTTATCAGGCTTTGCATATTAAAGAAACATAAAACTTATATTTTTTTCGCAATATCAAGAATCATTTTTTTACTTACTTCATCTTTCTCAGTCAAAGCTTCTTTTTCAATTGATTCTCTCATTTTATTCGCAAGAGCCTTTTCTAAAAAGTTTGAACCTTTTTTAATATCAACTTTTACAAGCTCGGCAAGAACAGCTCTCTTAGCGCTCAAATCATTATTCGGTTTTATTTTAGAAATTACATCTTTTATAACAGACCACTGGTCAGCCATTTTAAAAGAATTCAAAATTGAAACCATCTTATTGCCGGCATTATCCTGAGCAAATTGATCTGATTTTACGGAATTAAAATACTGATGTCTCGCAGGATAATTAACATCAAGAACATCTTCAAGTTTTCTTCCGGCCGCCGGGTTGTTTGTATTCTGAATTACAGGTATAAAAGAACGCTGAGTACCTAGATCAAAAAATACCCATTCAGCGGCAGGTCCGTCAAAATCCGGACGCAAAACAAGCTTTGACCCGTTCTTTGCAGAGTTGTTCTCAAGACAAATAATTACTCCAGGTGAATAATATATTTTCCATCTTCCATCGCGCAGATACTTAAATTCAAAATGATCCGCACGGGTTCTCGCTTCAACCTTTCCGGTTGGAACAATTGCATTAATACCCCAATAAGAATTACGCGCGAAATTTATAAAATATCTGCCGACAGCAGAGCCCTGCGCTGGGCGAAAGATAAAAAGCCTGTCATCAGGATCACCTTTTTCTCTCTCCCATACTCCCATGTGAAGCCAGTCTCCCTTACCTATTGGTTTAAAATTCCCGCTATCCTTTCCGGGTTTTCCGGGAACATCCCATATGCCTTTTGTAGATTTTCCGACTTCAAGAGCCGACTGAATCAAAAATGTTCTGCCGCCGAAACCATACTGGTCATTCGCCTGCTGAGGATAAAGAAATGTCATCCCCGCGAATAGAGAGAAGAACAAAACAAAAATTTTTTTCCCTAACGTTCCTGCCATAAATACCTCATGTTTTTGTTTTTTGGTTTGTTGATCAAAGAAAATATTTAAATTATTTTTCTCTGTTTTACAACCATTCTTTATTTTAAAAAATAAAAATACAAGAGTCAAGATTTTTTATCATTGAGGCAGGCAATCAGAGTACATACAAGCAATTACTTTATGAATGAAATCAGACATGCTCTTTTAGTATTATTTTCCCTTCATCAGCCGACTTCTTTATATCAGACAAAACGGATTTCAAATCATAAACATCCTTATTTTCGGAATTAATAAAAACTCCGATCGAACGGTTGCGACCTCTGCGTTTTGCGGTATAAAGTGCAGAGTCCGCGGCTTTTACAGCTTCACGCCATCCGCCGTAGTGAACATGAGAAACAAAAGGATAAAGACAATAACCTATCGAACAGGTCAGGGGAACTTCCTTGTCGCCGATAAGAAAAGGTTTTGAATTTATTTTCTCAATAATTCGAACAGCAATCTCAAAAGACCTGGCTTCATCGGTTCTGGGAACAATGAGCAGAAATTCTTCACCGCCCCATCTCACCGGGATATCTTCTTCACGTATTGCGGATTTCAGCCTTTCGCCGAAATGCTTAAGCACAAGATCGCCGAACAAATGCCCCTCGGTATCATTTATCAATTTAAAAAAATCAATATCTATCATAAAAAATCCGAGTTTTGCTCCTCCCGAAAGCGCTGTATCATTTACAGAATCGATATAATCATTAATACGAATCTGAAAATAATGCCTGTTATATAATCCCGTCAGATTATCCAGCAAAGAAAGCTCATGAAGTCTTTTGTTTTTTTCTTTGAGAACGGCATTAGCACGGAAAAAAAACACAAAACGGTAAGTCAGGAACAATATTATAATAATAAAGGCGATGGAACCAGTTATAATAATTTTATTATGTGTAGTGCGGACCTTATCTCTCATTGATACAAGATAAACTGTTTTATAGCCGTTTCTTTCGGATGCCATTTTGATAAGATTATCAATATGATTCCGGTGATCAGCATAGTAAGGCTGCAGCTTATCCGCCATTATCATGTTTGCTTTATTCAAATCACGCCGCTTGATAGCGGGCATATACTCTTCGTTTAGTGTTTTGTAAAACTTCTCGGCAGAAACAAGACTTTTATCCAGAAGTTCGGTTTTCATCATTTCGTCAGATTCGATATAAATCGAATTCTTCTTCCAATAATCATAACTGTTAAGGTAATCTCTCATGAGCCTGTCGCGGATATACTGAGCTATCTGATCCGACTTTGCGGGATTATTGATATTTTCACGCATTTCATAGGCGGCCAAATAACTTTCAATTATATATGCCGGAGGCGGAAGAATATCCGCAACAAGATCCTTCCCGTGAACAATATCCGTATAAAGCAAATATACCTGTTTTCGATAAATATTACTTTCAACGGCATACTTCACAAAAAGAAATGCTGAAATGATAAAAATCACAACAGCCGCAAATTTAAATATTTTACCGTCATTTTCATTCGAAAACATATAAATTCCTTTTAAAACAACTGCCGGGCAGACTTTTCTGCCAATAATACATACAACAGGAATTACGTCAAAATCACATCAAAACAACAAATCATTTAAATGTAATACAAAGATGGCGTCAAACCAGAAAGTAAAAAACAACATCAAATTGTTCTTTCCGCCTTGCCTATCAGCCATCCCTGCACATAATCAATTCCTATACGCTTCATTTCGTCTTCAAGTTCAACCGAATCAATGAATTCCGCTACCGTCTGAATTCCGGAATTTTTTGCAAACAGCACAATAGATTTTAACAGTTCTTTCGCGCGTTCATCCGCCATGACGCGCTGTATTATCGTCTGATCAATTTTCACATATGCCGGATTGATTTTAATGAGATAATCAAAATTCGAATATCCCGAACCGAAATCATCGACAGCAATTCTTATTCCTTCGGCTTTAATCTGATTCAGCACCGAAATGACTCTGTCGAGATCCTTCAGTTCTTCTGTTTCAACAATTTCAACAATCATTCTGTTCGCAACGTCTTTAGAACGGGCTTCATCGAGAAGATACGAAACGGTTTCAGAGTTTAAAATATCTTCAATCGTCATATTGATCGCAAAATCATAACCAGTTTCATGAAAGGCAGAAATTGATTTTTCAATCATCAGAAAAGTCAGTTTTTGATAAAGATTTGTTTTTTTGCTTAATTCCACAAAAGAATCAGGATAAACAATTTTGCCGGATTTATCTTCCATTCGTATCAGACATTCATATTTTTCGATCTGACCATTTGAAAGATTTTTAATCGGCTGAAAGAAGGAATATATTTTATCGTTTCTTATGGCATAATTGATATCGCTCAATATCGATATATTTTCGAGAACATCCTCAGGAAGCTCTTTTTCTTCAGATGAAAATATATGAACCTGACGGTTTAACTTTTTTGCGCGTTTGAGTGCGATATCCGCGCAAATAAATGAATCAGAACCGTATGACGCAGCACCGATATGTGTCACCAGAGCAATTTCATTATTCGCGATATCAAATGTTATATCATTGAGGCTTTTTGCCAGAAAGTCAATGCAGACGGAAATTTCACCGTGCTTTCTTGTGTCCGAACAAAGAACAGCAAACGTATCCGCATAAACCCGGTATGACGAAATCTCATGTGCAGCTGAAAAATTAAAAATTGCGGAACCCGTCTTCTGCAAAATCTCATCTCCGGTTTCAGAACCGAATGTTTGATTAATCGAAGAAAAATTTTCTATGTCTATCAAAACCACAGTCGGAACCTGAGCTCTTTCAAGATCTTTAAGAAGACGTATTCTATTGCCGAGTCCGGTTAAAGGATCAGTATTAAAAAGATTATCAAAATCGCGGCGCTTTTCAATGAGCTCGGTGATATCATGACCCGAAGAAATGTATCCGGTTATTTGACCTGTTTCATCTTTTAACGGCACAATGGTGACCTGTTTAAAGTAAAAACTGCCGTCGGATTTTTTGTTCTTAATCAGACCCGTCCATTCTTTCCCAGCGGCAATTGTATTCCATAAATCGCGGAAAACTTCCAGCGGAGTATCAGGATGTCGCTCAATGCTGTGCTTACTCCCGATTAATACATCACGTGAGAATCCGCTTGTTTCACAAAACTTATCATTAACATATTCAATGACTCCGTTTACATCGGTCCGCGAAACCAGAGAACTTTCATCAAGAATGAGCTTATACTGTTCAAATTCTATGATCTGTCTTGCGAGCGATTTTTCGGTTTCTCTGATCCTGAAATAAATAAACGCTGAAATCACGGCAAGAAGAACGCCTGCAAAAAAAACAAGAACAAGGATATCATGACGGGTATCAGACAATGTTTGTTTTCTTATAACGGAGTAATTTTCAAAAGTTCTGTCGAAATCAGAATGATAGAAACCAGAACAGATGATCCAGTCAAATTCAGGAATTCTTTTAACGAAAGTCGTTTTCTTATGAACATCTCCATTTTTATTAAACCAGTAATATTCGATATAACCCGAATCCGAAACAAAAGTCAGTTTTTCAAAAAGTATCCCGAAATTCTCCCCCTTGGGAGTAATGATTGAATTAAGTTTTCTGCCTTCAAGCTCTTTCATTAACGGATGAAACAAGATGCTGTTATTCTTGCTGTCTACAATGAAAAAGTATCCGTAATTATCAGCACCATACCGGTGATTCTGTAAGAAAGAAAAAACAATTTTCAACCAATCGGACCGGGATTTCCCCTGATTCTGAATAATGTTCTTAAAATTAACAAGTCTTACAGCAAGACTGTCAATTTCGTTTCTTACAATCAGCTTTTGTTCTTCTATGTATGAATTTTTTAAGGCGTCATTTTCCGTTTCATGAATATGCGGAATTACGACAAGCATGACTGCGGCAACAAAACCGATCAAAACACCTAACCCAAGAAAATCTTTTATAACACTAAGCTTGGATGCACGCATTTATCTTCCCCGGAACACAGCAAACTATCCGGAAATCACAAACCCGGACATTTTAGATTATAGTACGTAAAAAGAATTAATTCAAATAATAAATGAGCGGTTCGGAAGAAATGATCATATAAAGAAAACCGAGAAAAATAAAAAATATATTTACATCCCGGCCATAGCATTGAATTATTCCATAACAAATAATTATTATCAGGATTAAACCAAATCAATTTATCGGCGGTACGATATGAAAAAAATTATCATTTATGCATTATTAATTCCTGCTATTTTTCAGGGATGCACCGGAAAAACAGAACCTGAAAAACCGAAGATAACTCCGCCACTTATAACGGAAATTTTTACAGCTGATCCTTCAGCCCATGTTTTCAACGGAAAACTGTTTATATATCCCTCACACGACATAGATGACGCCGCATCCGTTGACAAAAACGGCACCCAGTACAACATGAAAGACTATCATGTTTTTTCAATGGATGACATAAATTCGACTCCGGTAAATCACGGCGAGGTTTTAAATCTTAAAAACGTACCTTGGGCATCCCGCTTCATGTGGGCGCCAGACGCGGCATACAAAAACGGAACATATTATTTTTACTTTCCGGCACATGACAAAAAGGGAAAATTCCGCATCGGAGTCGCAACTTCAAAAAATCCCGAAGGACCTTTCGAGCCCCAGCCTTCATACATTCCCGGAAGCTTCAGCATAGATCCGGCTGTGTTCACCGACACGGACGGAAAGTCATACATGTACTTCGGCGGACTCTGGGGAGGACAGCTTGAAAAATGGAAAAACGGACGGTTTGACAATAATTTGATAGAACCCATGGGAGCTGATCCGGCACTCGGACCTTATATCGCAGAAATGTCTGATGACATGCTGAGCTTCAAATCGGCGCCGCGCATGCTTCAAATTCTCAACAAGAGCGGAATGCCTATCGCGGCAAGCGATAAATCAAAAAGATTTTTTGAAGCGGCTTGGCTGCATAAATATAAAGATACTTATTATCTTTCGTATTCAACAGGCGACACTCACATGATAGTTTACGCAACATCAGATAAAGCAACCGGCCCGTTCGTTTATCAGGGAGTAGTACTTCAGCCGGTAACAGGATGGACGAATCATCATTCAATAGTGGAATTTAAAGGAAAATGGTATCTCTTTTATCACGACTGCACGCTTTCTAAAGGAAGAGATCATTTAAGAAACGTTAAAGTGACAGAACTTGTTTACAACAAAGATGGTTCGATAAAGACGATCGATCCCCAGCCGTTATTACTGAAATAGAATTAATCACCCCAAACCCCTCTTTGAACTGACCCCCTAAAGTTAGACACTTAGGGGTTAGAAAAATGACAAGAAAGTATCCAGTTGAGCTTGAAGAACAGGTTCGGAAAGAATATAAGCCAGGAATAAACG